>OLGY01000330.1_pt1 | contig 36106 bp, 39 predicted proteins | sample 1605951 | NCBI WGS metagenome assembly OLGY01 (sample SAMN03283280) | human gut metagenome | biome: human-associated habitat; material: feces | host: Homo sapiens | place: Peru | collected 2012
CATATGTTGGCACTTTCATATCTGGCTCACCAACGCATAAAGATACAATATCTTTGCCATCTTTAATCATTTCGTCAGCTATATCGCTGTATTTGTGATTCAATGCCTCTTTGACATCACTTGTAAAATGCATATCTCCCTCTTAATTCTTTAATATTCAAGAATTTTTTAGCCTGTTTCTTAAATGAATCCAAATCCCCAGAAACATAAAATTCAACATTAGGCTCTTTACAACAATCATTATTAAGTTCATCAGCCAAAATGACACCACTATTAATTAATTTAACTTTATGATCAAAATACTTATCAATCTTTTCACTCAACAAAGGATAATGGGTACATCCTAGTATCAAAGTATCAATGCCCTTGTCTTTTAACCCCTTAAGATATTCATCAATCGCTTCATCCATTTCCAAAGTATCAATCATATCTTTTTCAATCATAGGAGCAAATTTAGGACATGCTTGTTCATATACTTCATAGTCACTTAATTCTTTTTTAAACGCATGAGTATTAACAGTGGCACTTGTCGCAATTACCCCAATTTTATTATTAACAGTAGCTTTTTTAGCACCCAAGGCAGCTGCCTTAATGATGCCTACTATTTTCATATCATAATATTTAACTAAATCACTTAAAACAGTAGAACTAATAGTTCCACAAGCTCCAATAATCACATCACATCCTTTAGACGCAAGAAAATCGATATCGTCCTTGCCATATTGTCTTAGGGTTGCTATATCCTTATCACCATAAGGTACTCTAGCTGTATCACCAAAATAAACAATTCTATCAAACGAATTATTTTTTAAAATTTCTCCTAAAACACTTAGACCACCAAGTCCGCTATCAAATATCCCTAATACCATCTAAAGTTTGTTCACTAACTCCTTAAAAATTCTTCCACGCTCTTCAAAGTTCTTAAACTGATCATAACTTGAGCATGCAGGTGATAATAATACTACATCACCTTTTTTAGCTATAGTATGCGCCTTATCTAAAGCCTCATCCATAGTTTCACACACAATCGCATCATCTTTTAACTCAGCCAATAGATGTTTTGTCTCACCAAAAGTAATCAAACATCCAATCTTATCAGTTTCATTCTTTAATGCATCAAATCCTGTATGTTTATCATGGCCACCAGCCAACAAGATAACCGGCTTGTCAAAAGATCTTAGGGCAATAACTGTACTGTCAGTATTTGTGCCCTTTGAATCGTTATAGTATTTAACACCATCAACTTCCTTTACAAATTCAATACGATGTTCAACACCTTTGAACGAAGAAATGACTCTCCTTATAACCTCAACACTAGCACCTAATTTATAAGCTAAACAAGCCGCCATCATCGCATTAGCTAAATTATGTTTGCCAATAATCTTTAAATCTTTTCTATCAAACAATTCTTGATCAAATAGATAAACCTTATCACCTTTTAAACATAAATCAGCTTTTTTGTCTAATGAGAAGGTAACAACTTTACAATTAATATCTTTACAATAATTTACACAATTCTCATCATCAAGATTTAAGATGAACCAATCGTCATCACTCATGTTCTTATACACCAAAGTCTTTGCCTTATAATAATCATCTAATGTATCAAAATAATCCAAGTGATCTGGTGTTAAATTTGTAATAACAGCACACTCAGGATGGAAAGATGGTGCCCCTAATAATTGGAAAGCACTAATCTCTAACGCAATACGTGCATCTTCATCTTCATGTTCAAATACTATTTCACTTAAGGCAGTACCAATATTACCACAGGCATAAGACTTAAACTCTTCTTTCAATATTTCATGAACTAAAGTAGTAATTGTGGTCTTACCGTTAGTACCGGTAATAGCTGCTACCTTATAATTCTTCGCATAATTTAAAGCTAATTCTATTTCAGTAATAATCGGTATCTTCTCCTCCTCCTCAAAAAAGACTACTAGTCTATTTGAATAAGGGATACCTGGATTCTTTACCACAAAGTCATAGGTATCATTAAATAAACAATCAGGATGACCGTTGTCATAAACAGTTATACCTAATTTCTCCAGTTCCGATTTCTCTTTAACTTCTTTCGCATCAGTTAAAGTCACATCAAAACCTTTCTTATTAAGAAGCTTACAAGCCCAATAGCCGCTTCTTGCACAACCAATAACTAAAACCTTTTTCATACTTTATAAGTTTACCACCATACGCAAGTGGTTTAGAATGAAAGTATGTATTTAATTTCATTAGTATTACTTGTTATTATCGCTATTTGTCTTTTTCTTATTAAAGAAACTTTTGTAAGAAATGATAAATTAGATACAACACCAGCATGGTATGAATATATCAACGCTAATCAAGAAGGTAGAGAATATATCTATTCTTTAAATCCTGAAGACTTATATATTAATTCTTTTGATAATCTAAAATTACACGCCCTTTTCATCAACAACAATACCAACAAGACTATCATTTGTGTCCATGGTTATAAGGCCAAGGATGGTCTTTATGATTTTGGGATGTCTGCAAGTTTTCTTAATAGTCTTGGCTACAACCTTTTATTTGTAGATAATAGAGCCCATGGTTTGTCACAAGGTAAATACATTGGCTTTGGTGTCTTAGATTCTATTGATGTTAATTCTTGGGTTGATTATCTTGTTACCAATATGAATCAAGAAACTATCATCTTGTATGGAATGTCGATGGGTGGGGCTACGGTCATGAACGCACAAAACAACAAAGTAAAAGCCATCATCGCCGATTGTGGTTTTGCGTCAGGTTATGATGAGGTAGCTTATCAAATCAAGAAGATGTATCATCTTCCATCTTTTCCTTTAGTTCCTATTTCTAATATTCTTTTAAAATTATTAGCTAAATATTCACTTAAAGATAAAGAAGCCTACAAATCAATTAAGAATTATCATAATAATCTTCTAATAATTCATGGTAGCAAGGACCATTTTGTCCCTACTAGGGATGCTTATAAGATATTTGATAATGCGACCTGTCATAAGAAAATATTAATAGTACCCGGTGCCAGTCATGCCAAGAGCTATTTAAAAGATAGCAAATTATATGAACAAACAATCAAGGAGTTTTTAGATGAAATTGATTAATTCCTTATTAACAATCATGTTTCTAATTCAACCACTTTCTATCAAAGATGAATACGATTTAATCATCAATCAAATGTCATTAAGAGAAAAAGTAGGTCAAATGTTTTTTATAAGACTTGAGGCACTAGATCCCGATTATATCAGCGATGAATTAAGCGGCAAGTATATCAAACACGACATCTTAAATGATGAAATGATAGACACATATAATGAGTATCCATGTGGTGGAATAGTGCTTTTTGCGAAGAATTTAAATGATGAAAGACAACTTATCACGCTTACAAACAACATTCATAATCTAAATAATAGACCTTTAATTTGTATCGATGAAGAAGGTGGTATGGTATCAAGAATTGCCAACTCAAATAAATTTAGAGTTAAGAAAACACCTAATAGTAATACCCTAACAACATATGATGATGCCTATAAACAAGGATATTATATCGGATCTTATTTAAAGAAATATCATATCGATATTGATTTTGCCCCTGTAGCTGATATCAACACCGATTCTCAAGATAACATCATAGGCGAAAGATCTTTTGGCAATAATCCAATTCTAGTTTCAACCATGGTCAATGCCTTCATCAGTGGTCTACATGACAACAATATCATCGCCTGTACTAAACATTTTCCAGGTCATGGTAATAGTAAAGATGATAGTCATTTAAATGAAGTTAATATTGAAGATACTTTAGAGATGTTAAAGGAAGAAGAACTAGTCCCTTTTATCAACAACATTGATATTTCCGATATGGTTATGATTGGTCATATTAAAACACCAAATACCACAAATGATGATTTACCAGCTTCTTTATCAAAAGAAATTATCACCGATATTTTAAGAGAAAATTATAAATATGATGGCCTTGTGATTACTGATTCATTTGAGATGGCAGCTATCACTAAATACTACACAAATCAAGAAGTTGCCCTAGGCGCAATTGATGCTGGAGTCGATATTTTGTTGATGCCGGAAAACTATAAAGAAGCTTTTGACACCATAATACAAGCAATTAATACTAACCAAATCAAAGAAGAAAGAATCAACGAATCAGTTAAAAGAATATTAAAACTTAAGACTAAATATAATCTCATAGAACCATATTCAATTATCTTTTCTAATGATTATTACTTTAAGAAAGATAACGATAAATAAAAATCATTAATTTAGGTGAATGCTTTTATACTGCGCTTTTTTATTATAAAGATGAAAGAACAGTATAGAAAGGAGACGCCTATGAATAAGAAAAGAACTGTCATTTGCTTATTTGTATTAACATTATTAACAATCATCTTTACTCCTCTACACATCCACGGCGATACAATAAACTGCGATCGCTGTCAAAACACAATAACATATGATCCCGATAACATTGTATGTGAAGGCCAATTCATTACTTGTGATGTCTGTCAAACAAGTACTTTTGTACCAGGTAATAAACATGATTATCACATTCAGAGTGAAACACCCGCAACTTGTCAAAATGAAGGCATTATTGTTGAACTATGTCGATATTGTCAGCATCGTAAACAAACAAGTACTCCAAAAATAAATCATACTTGGAATGATATTGGTACCACACAAGCCACATGTACTTCAGTTGGTATCAAACAAGAAGAATGTGCACAATGTGGCCAAATTCGTAATAGTCCAATACCAGAACTTGGTCATAATTTTAGTGAAACAGTAATTAAAAATCCCACATGCACTGAAAATGGTTTAACACAAAAAGCATGTACAAGATGCAATGAATCTAGCAATATCACAACTAATGCTCTAGGACATAACTTCACAAACTGGAAAACAGTAAAGAAGATAACATGTACCGATGATGGTAAAGAAATAAGAATTTGTTCACGTTGTAACAAAGAAGAAAATAAAACAATCAAAGCTTTAAATCACGACTTCAGCGAATGGAAAATAATAAATGAACCTACTTGTATTGATGATGGTAAAGAAATAAGAACATGTTTGCGTTGTAATAAAGAAGAAAACAATTCCATTAAAGCACTAGGTCATGAAATGACAAATATGGAACTTAAGAAAAATCCTACATGTATTGATAAAGGATATAAACAAGCCATATGTAAAAGATGTAATAAGGAACTTGGTGAAGATATAAATCCACTAGGTCATAACTACTCAGAATTTGTAGTCATCAAAGAACCTTCATTAAACCAAAAAGGATATAAAGAAAAGATGTGTACTCGATGTAACAATATCTTAAGAGAAGAAATTCCTGCTTTAACTTTTATAGAATATACTAAAGAAAACCCAACAACAGTCGCATTAACATCAATTGCCATTATTGGAGTTTCTACAGCTAGCATATATTTCTTCCTAACTAAAAAAGCTGCCAAAACAGGGGTCAAACTTATTGGCAAATCATTAGTCGCAAAAACAAGTAGACAATTATTAAAAGAATTAGAAATAAAGACAATTGATCTCATCGCGACTGAAAATGAATATTCAAAAAGTTTAAGTGAAACGCTTAAGAAAATGCCAATGATTAAATTCAACTTTGACAATATAGAAAATTATCAGGAATTAATAGAAGAACAAGATCCTGATTTAATCATCTTTGAATTATCAAACACAAACATCAATGAAATTAATGAATTTGAGGATATTAAAGTTTTAGTTATTGGTTCAAATATTATCATTGATAATCATATTAACGAATTAATTCAATTAAAGAAAGATAAGACAATAGTCAATTACACTACTTATGATAAAAACATAACAACCACTATTCTATTGCCATTATATAAACCAGAGCTTGATATCGATAATAGTTTAGAAGGTCTAAGCCTTATCCTATCAGTCTTTGGCTTAGAATGGGCAGCCAATATCTTAGATTTATTATCATCAGGAAAAGAGATTCATGATATTGTCAAAGAAGGGGATCATGATTCAGTTGATAAATTAACGGTGCTTGCTGATGCATGTGCTATATTTGGAATAGATGGAGAAGTATTTGAAAGTATTGCCTCATATCTAGAAAAAATTAAACAAGGCAAGAGAAAGCTAGATGAGAATCTAAGTGAAGAATAACAATTTAAAAAGAGGTGATTCATATTGAAATATACGAACTACCTCTTTATTTAGAATTTAATAACATCAAAAGATGTTAAATATCCTTTCGTTATTTCGCCATACAAAGCTAATAATGTAGAATTATTTATTACACTATTTTTAACTTTTAACATAGTTACAAATAATCTACATATCAACTATGATTAGCTGCAATATTATTTTTTTCCATCCGCATGTCATAAATGGATAAGCCCAATATACCAGCCACCAATAAAGCACATCCTGTCGCAGTAAAAATATTAATTGTTTCTTTTAATAATAAAGCGCTAAAAACAACACTAAATACTGGCTCAAATAAACTAAAAATAGCCGCTTTGCTTGAGCCAATTTCCTTGACACCAACGTTAAACAGAACACTAGCTAAATACGATGTACCTAATGCTGCAATTATCATTAGAACATAGGTCTTTAAACTCAAATCAATTATAATAATCGGTTTAAAAATATTAAAAACCAAGAAAATAGTACTCACTATTGAAGATAAATGGAAACAAAATACATAAGGATGCATATCTGCTAATCTTTTTTTATCTAAATAAAGTATAAAAAAAGCATAACTTATAGCAGAAATGAATGCAATTATTATTCCTTTAATATTATTTATATCATTTATATCAACAAAGAAGGCAACACCAACTAAACATACAATTAAACAGATTGTTCTATACTTTCCAATCCTTTCTTTGAATATTAATGCATTAGCCAAACATACAATAAAAGGATACATAAAATGTACAGTTGTAGTTGTCCCAACACCAACAAATGTATATGCCTCATATAAACAAGTTCCAGTTATCAATGAACCAAACAAACTAATAACTAACATTTTTTTAAATTCTTCAATCCCGATTTTTAAACTTATACCATTCTTTTTACAAAGAATTATAAATACTGGGACAGTGAAAAAATTTCTAAAAAAAGTCATATTCAATGCTGTATTACCATATAAATACGACATTGAAGCAAAAATTGGAGCTATACCAAAAATAACAGCGGAGGAAATTGTGAATATAATTCCCTTATTATTCATCATTCCTCCGTCTTTTTAATTAATATGTGGTAAATTTTTCAACTGTTTTATTGTATTTTTCTATTTCTTTATTAGGATCGGGATATATCATTTTTGCCAATCCTACATACAATAAATCAACAGCAGTTAGTTGCCCATATCTTCTAAATAAGGCAGATAAACTTGCATCACTTACCGCAATATTTGGAACGCAAACACAATAATCAGATAAACCCTTCAATCTGCTAGAAGCAACTTTCGTAATGCTTAGAATTTTAATTTTTCTATACTTAGCATGTTTTGCTGTAGAAACTACTCTTGAATGACTGCCATCAAACGAAACCACTATCAGCAAATCTCTTTCGTCCGCTTGAATCAGATTTTGAACACCATAGTTATTATCTTCTAAAAAAATACACCTTTTTCCCAATCTCATTAGCTTATGTTGTAAATCTCTAGCAGAAAGTACGCTCGAACCTAATGCAAAGAAATAAATAACGTTAGCATTTTTTATAGCTTCTATAGCATCCATTAATTTGTCAACAGGATTTATATCTAATGTTCCTTTACAAACAGCATTTATACTCGCAAGCATTTGTTGTTGCATGTCTTCGTAGCTATTATCCCAACTTAATTTGTCCTCAATAGAGTATTTATCAGCATCTTTTTCTTGATTTACTACCTCTACTAATAAATATTGCTTAAGTTCTTTATAGTTGTTTAATCCTAATTTTTTTGAAAATCTTGACATTGAAGCTGTTGATGTTCCGATTAGATCAGCAACTTCCTTAACCGATAAATCAATGACTTTTTTTGGATTATTCAATATAAATAACGCAATTTTCTTTTCGTTTTCGCTACATTCAAGAAGTATATTCTCAATATTTGCGAGTATATTAATTCCCATCTTATTCCCTCAATTATATTTATCTATTATTACTATACCAAAATTCCTAAATAGCTCAAAACGATACCACCTAATAAGTACACAATAATTAGGGTTAATGGTTTAAAATGTTTCTTTTCAATCAACCACCACGTAAACAAAGTGAATGCCAAAGGTAAGCACATCGGCATAATGCCATCTAATACACCTTGCAATGTGGTTACATTTTCCGTTCCTTGAGTAACCCATGAAAAGCCAAGCTTTACAGAAACGTTTGTAGCAGAGAATGATCCGACAACCATAAACGCAACCAAATTTGCTGCATCAATAATCTTTCCTAAAGTACCTGATTCTTGTAATTTAGTAAAGAAAGAAGCACCTTGTTTATATCCCCAGAAAATTCCAGTCCATCTAATAAAGATATTTACGCCTGCCATTATTAACAAGAACAGAATAGGAGCAAACGTATTACCATCTAACGCAAGTGCACAAGCAACTCCAGCTACAACTGGTCTCAATGTACCATTGTATAAACCATCACCAATTGCCGCCAAAGGGCCCATGAGTGCTGTCTTGACTGCTGAAACAGCATCTCTTGTAACCTCTTTAGTTAGGGCAATTTTCTCTTCAATAGATACACAAATACCAATAATCCATTCTGCCATTATTGGATTTGTTAAGAAGTATTCGTTCAAATATCTTGTTAAAACTTCTGCTCTCTCTTCATCTGTATCATAATATTTTTCTACTACAGGTGTAACAGCACAAGTCAAACCTAAAGATTGCATTCTATCAGGACAATTGACTGTACGAATCCAATATGATCTAAAGAATATTTTCCATAAATCACTTTTTGTCAATGGTTCAAATTCTTTATTTTTATTCACTTCACTCATGCTTCTTCTCCTTCGTTTTTACTTAAGTTAGCATATAAGAAAGCCAAAGCTAGAGAAACAATTACTGTTCCAATAATACTTACATGCAAGAATGCTGCCAAGAAATAGCCGATAAATAGTAATGGTAATAATTTTCTCGACTTAAGCATTGTTAATAACATTGCGAAACCTACAGCAGCAAGTAAACTACTTCCGACGCCAAACGCATCAATTAATTTTGTTGGCATCATTTCTACAGCAGCACTTACTATATCAGCACCAAAGTATACGGCAACAAAAGTTGGTATTACATATAGAAGATTAATGCAAATTAAACCAATAATTGGAGTTCTTAACAAGCCTTTAACATCACCCTTTGCAGCTGGCTTATCACCTAAGTGAGCCAATGGAACACCTAACACGCTAAATCTAACTGTTGACATAAACTGGCCGAAAACAGCAACTGGTACCGATAACGCTATTGCAACTTCAGTTGGGACATGGCTTGTAATACATAAAGCTGTCGCAATTGCAGACGCCATAGTTACATCCGGAATCTCGGCGGCTCCAACAATAACATTAGACAAGAACATCAATTCAATAGTTGCACCTATATACAAACCTGTTTGAACATCACCTAGCAATAAACCTACCAATGGTCCTGTAATGATTGCACGTGTCATTTGCCATTGTAGTGTTAATTCATCCGATATACCTATAACTACAACAAGTGTAGTTATTATTGCAGCATATAACATATCCTTTCCTCCATAATTGTTATATTTTATTTATTTTAATGTCATTTTAGAGAAATCTAAATTTGGTGCTTTATGAGATGGAACTAAGCGAAAATCGAGTTTGATTCCCCTTTTTTCAATTTCTTGGAAACCTTTTAAGGAATCTTCATCAACAAACAAGCATGAGTGTACTTCGGTGCTGTTATCTTTGTGAGCTGTATGACCTATGTTGATGTTCTCAATTATTAAGCCGCCATCCATCAGTTTGATAGCATCTTGTGGGCAACTAACAATCACGAATAATTTCGATAAAGAAGTTGGTTTCTTCCCTTTTAAATATTCAATACCTTCTTCTACAGTCTTAATTGTTACTTTCATTGTAGGTACAGTCATCTTTTGCATCATACTTGCCAATTCATTTTTAGCTAGTTCGTCATTACACAAAACGATTTCAGAGCATCCAACATAACTAACCCAAGTCACCCCTACTTGTCCGTGAATAAATCTATCATCAATTCTTAAAAACATAATTTTACATCCTCACAATAACGATTTTAATTCGCCAAATATATCTCTAATGCCTGTTTTCCCAATTTCCAACAAAGCATCACTTAGTTCAGATAATTGAACTCCCTCTCTCATCATTGCTAATTCCAATAGCATTGGTAGGTTCGCTCCTGTAATAGCAAGCAATCTGTCACTATTTTCTAAAGCAACAACTGCATGACTAGGGCTTCCTCCAAACAAATCTAATAGAATAACATTCCCATCGCATTCGTTTAAATCTTTTAATGCGCTCTCAATTTTTATTTTGATCGACTCAGCACTCTCAACATCTGTTACTTCAACTGTTTTTACACATGGTTGTTCTCCCGTAATCAGTTCTAAACTTTCAACCATTGATTTTGGCCAACTACCATGGCCAGCTATTACAATTCCAATCATCTTTACTATTCCTCCATTAGATGATGCCATTCATCCATAAATTCTTTAACCTTGTTGTATAAAACAGGTTCTGACATTTTTCTATTTTCTTTGAAATATGTTCCTACGATAAACGCATCAACATATGGCATAAAATCCTTTAAATTTTCTGTTGTTGTTCCGCTTCCCATGACTATAGGGCCGTTTGTACCTCCTTGTAATTCTTTTAATTCATCGATATTTGGTTTTACACCTGTAGACGCGCCTGTAATAATAACCGCATCTGCTTTTGCGGAGAAGTTATCTGCCACCATTTCTTTAATTGTTTTATCATTTAGGATGAAATGTGAGCCGTTTTTCACTTTTACATCTGCCATTACAACAACGTCTTTTGCATCAATATACTTTTTATATTTTAGAGTATTAGGGTGGCTAGGAGATACATAACCATTCGAATTATAGTAACCATTTGCCCATCCAGTAGCTCTTATAAACGATGCGCCTGTTGCTTTACAAATTGAAATTGATTGTTTTGCAGCATTCGAACACACATTTATACCGACAGGAATCTTTACTTCCTTTGTTATTAAAGAGGCAATATGTGTCATACAAACCACATCTATTATTTCAACATCATCGTTAATTAAATATGGTGAACTTGCAGCATTTTCGATTATTAGGCCATGAATACCTGCAGATTCTAACGTTTTAGCATCAATTATTGCATTTTTAATTGTTTCTTGATACGTTTCATTATCTATATAATCATAATTGCCAGGCAATGGACCTAAATGCACCATCCCAATAACAGGTTTATTCGTTTTAAATAATTCAACAATACTATTCAATTTAAATTTTTCCTTCCAACTTGAATACACGCTTTGCCGTTTCACCTAAAATATCTTGAACTTCCTTTTCGGTTAATCCACTATGTTCTACTTCCCATTTAACATGAGCCATTTCATCTGGAGAATCTGAAGCAAACATCATTCTCTCTGAACCAATTTCTTTAGCAAAATATTTAATATTATGAATATTAGGCGTTCTAACAGATAATTCTAAATAAACATTTGGACATTGTTTTGCAACAAAAATATCTTCTTCCTCATTTTCATATGTACCACAGTGAGCTAACACGATTGGAACATCTGAAAACTCTTTGATTAATGGGTAGAAAGTATTTGCGCATGACCATGGCAATCCTGTTCCTTGGTGAATCATCAATGGAACTTTTAACTCTCTTGCCATTTCAAATGGTAAACGAGATCTTTTAACCGAGCCAGCTAAAATGTGAGTAAGAGGAGTTAATTTCATTGCTACAAATCCTAATTCATTAACACATCTTCTCGCTTCATTTCTATATAAATCTTCTTCATAATGTGGATTTAAAGAGAACATTCCAAATATTCTTGTTGGATGTTTCAAATGAAAATCATAAATTCTATTATGAGAACGTTTGTAGTCTTCAAAAGTAACAAATTGTGCTGGTTGAATTATAGCAGCATCAATACCTACTTCGTTCATTTTATTAAAAACTTCATCTTCTGTACGGTTGCTATCCCAAGTAGTATCATGTCCAATATGTACATGAGGATCGATCATTACCATATTATTTATCTCCCTTCACATTTAAAACTTCTAAAATTGTGTTTTTAGTAGCGTTTTCGATATCTTCTTCAGATAAACCAGAGTATTCAAATGAATAGATACTGTGTTCCATTAATTCTGGCAAAGCAGAACCCATTATTATACGTTTAGAACCATAGCGATTTACTAAGCCTTTTAACGAACGCATATTAGGACCAATTGATGTTTCTAAATAAACATTTGGACACACATCAGCTAAAGTTTTGCATTGATCTCCGATATACGATTTTGTCGCATGTACTAATACTACTTTTACATCAGTATAATCCTTACACAATTCATACATTCTAATAGGTTGTCCTAACGGAAGACCAATGCCTGTTGTTATAAACAATGGCAATTCTAATTTAGACGCTACATCGAACACAGTTTTACCATGATGTGAGTGAGCGTCCCAACCGAAAATTTCGATATTAACACTAATTCCCTTACATCCCAACTCTTTGTATTTGCTGACCTCATCATAGTACTGTTCGTACTCATAATTTGGATTAAGTTGACATACAGGATAAACTTTAGATGGGTAATTTTTCGCGAATTCTAATACTCTATTATTATTTTCTCTCTCGACTTCAAGAGAAATATTAGAATTAGCAGGATAAACTACACAACCATCCAAATTCAAGCTATCGATTTTTTCTAAAATTTCTTCTTCAGTTACATCTCTTCCATCAAAAACATAGTCTTTGCCAAGATGAATATGGGCGTCAATCATTAACATTCCTCCTTTGACACTATGTAACTAACATACAATTATTCGAATAAGTTTACGTATATTTTTTACATCTTTATAATAGCATATCCATAATCAAATGCAATACTTATTTTCATGTAATTAAATTTATTTTTGTAACTTAGTTACATAAAGGAGAAAATATTTTTAATTAGTCGTGTCCTTTCATGCAAACAAAAAAGATTGTTTATACCCAAACTTTACAATTTGAACTTATAAACAACCTTTTTGATATTTTAAATATTATTCGTGATCTTCAAATAATCTATAGATTTCAGATACTGGCTTATGACTAGAAATAGCTAAGATTAACTTAGATAACATCAAACCAATACTTAATTGCTTAATCTTAGTAGTTTGAGCCTTCTTTTCTTCATCAAGAGGAATAGAATTTGTACAAACAACTTCCTTGATACAAGAGTTTTCAAGTCTTTCAATAGCTGGACCTGAGAAAACACCATGTGCTAGACAAACATAAATATCCTTAGCACCAAATCTCTTTAAGATATCACAAGCAGCAACTAAAGAACCTGCAGTATCACAGATATCATCTACAACGATACAGTCCTTACCATCAACATCACCGATAACGCTTTGCGCTTCACAAACGTTAGGTCTTGGACGTCTTTTATCAACGATCGCAATACTAGTATCTAAGATATTTGCTAAGTTTCTAGCTCTTGTTGCACCACCATGGTCAGGAGAAACAACAACAACATTTTCCATATCTAAACCCTTATTTAAGAAATAACGACCCATCATAGGAATACTTGTTAAATCATCTGCTGGGAATGAGAAGAAACCTTGAATTTGAGATGCGTGTAAATCAATTGTGATAACTCTATTAGCACCAGCTGCTTCTAATAAATCAGCTACAAGTCTTGCTGTAATAGGTTGTCTTGGTTTTGCCTTACGATCTTGTCTTGCATATCCATAATAAGGAATAATACATTGAATCTCACTAGCACTTGCACGCTTAGCTGCATCAATTGCCACAAGAAGTTCCATAATACGTTCGTTAACTGGCTTATATGTACTTTGTACAAAATAAACTTGCTTACCACGAACGCTCTCACCGAATTCAATTAATGTTTCACCATCTGCGAAATGATTAACTGAAATCTTACCAGGTTCAATACCTAAATGAGAACAAATCTCATTTGCTAGGTCTTGGTTACCAGATAAAGAAAAAACTTTGATATCTTCGTTCATACTAAATTACTTACTGCCCCTGCCACTCAATCATATTAATATACTTAACATATTGAGAAATTGAAGTCTTCACAGATACTTCTTACTGTTTCAACGTGTATGCTTTCATGTCTTTAATAAGGCATTAATAACAAGTTCTTGTACACTCCGCAGTCGTTAATTCCCAAATTAGCCTTTGGTACATGCTTAAAATTCTTTTCTATCTTTTATGCAACTACATAAGACTGTGCATCTTTTAGATTCAAAGCAGCATTGCGATCTCTATCCTCTATATAGCCACACTTGCAACGGTATACTCTATCGCTTAACTTTAAGTCTTTCTTTATAGAGTCACAATGATGACATAATTTGGAGGATGGATAAAACTTATCAACAATTCTAAGCTCAATATTTTGGTTGTCGCACTTTATTTTGAGTTTTCTTCTAAACTCACAAAACTTTTGCGATGCAATAGCTTTTGAAAGATGTTTATTTTTCATCATACCTTTTACATTCAAATCTTCAATCGTAATATAAGACGGCTTGGTTTTCACTATCTCAGCGATTGTCTTGTTAATGTAATCAGTGCGAATATTATCCATCTTGTGATAAATTTTTTGTACCTTTAACTTTTGTTTTTCTATATTCTTTTTTTGAGTTGGCTCTCCTTCCTTTTTTAAATTTTCATATTTACGTGAGAAACACCTCTGTTCTCTGCGCAACTTCTTTTCAAGTTTCCTTATCTTATGAGACTTATTGATGTTTTCATGAACATTGCCATTAGATATTACTGAAAAATCTTTAATACCCAAATCTATTCCAACGCCTTCATTAGAAGTTTTTTCATATTCAATATCAGGTATCTCAGCAAGAACTGAAACATAATATCTGCCAGCTTTATAGGAAACTGTTCCACTTTTAATATTCCACCCTTGTTTTTCGGTCGGGATGTATCCTTTTTCTTTAATTCTTATCCAGCCGAGAGTAGGAATTTTTATTCTATGTCTTTCGCATTTACAATCCGTTTTGTTGTTTTTAACGAAATACATTTTTACATTTGACTTACCCTTTTTCTTAAATCTAGGGAAATCACTTTCGTGTTTAAAAAATCTTTTAAATGAAGTAAACCCATCTTCTATAGACTTTTTAATAGCCTTTGAATACGTATCTTTAATCCAATTATATTCAGGATTATTTGGGAGATACTCATTGTTTAGCCAAACACTAAACATTTTTCCAGTCATCAAATCTTCGCCAGCATTAAATAATTCAATATTATGGGCGAGATAGAAATTGTAAACAAATCTACACGTTCCTATGGTTTTATCTATTTTTGCTTTTTGAGTTGGTGTTGGGTTTATTTCTGTCTTAAAACTTTTATACATTTTTTCTCCTTTCTTCTTATTTACCTTTGTTTTCCTTTACACATAGAATTGTATAAAATTGCTTGTACAAAAATCACACCAGGCAAAAAAAATTTTAAAGATAAATGCATTTTGTTTTAAAACGAACACCTAAGATACTTTATCTATTCAATAAATTTAAAATAGATTAAACCATTTTAGCTCATTTGAATTTTTGAACTGTTCTAATATCTATCCCTCCTTAGTATACTTATATCCATATCCTTTTTTGTTTTGTTGATAAAGACGCGCTATTGCCAAGTCTCCATTCTCAACATTCTTATCTATAGTAGATCCAGCCGCAACAAAGGCATAAGAACCTACATATAAAGGTGAAATCAAATTAACATTGTTACCGATCTCACTATAAGAACCAACCATAGTTAGCTTATTATTAGCGGTAGTGACACTAGCACCAACCCTAACATTATTCCTCAAAGTTGTATTAGACAAACAAGACAAATGATCAACAACGCAATCATTCGCAAGTCTACAATTTGAAAGCTTCACAAAACTTGCAACCCTAGTATTATCCCCAATAAAACATTTAGAGTCAACCAAACTATTAGGACCAATAATACAATTATTACCTATTGCACTATCATAAAGCTTAGAATCATCAATCTTGTTATTATCACCAAGCTTAGAACTTTTAATAGTACTACCCTTATCAATCCTATTATTCTTGCCAATACTAGACTTACCACTTATAGATACATAAGGGCCAATAATAGTTCCCTTGTCAATCTTTACATCAATCCCAATAGAAACATTATCTATATCTTCAATGACGACACCATTATTCATGTGTTTATCAACAATTCTATTCTTAATAGTCTTCCAAACAAGTGGAATATCCTTAATACTTTCAAAACGTTTACTATTCTCACTTGTTATAGTAACCGCCTTATATTGTAAAGTTTCAAAAGCTTCAATATCTTTATTATTTAAACAAAAAACAGGAACTAGCTCTTCATTATAAAAAACGCTATTTTCCTGTTCCATTAAACTTAAAAAATCTTCCTTCTCAATCAAAGGATAAAAAGGTGACAATAGTAAACACTTACCATCCTTATCACTTAAATCACCAACAATTTCTTCAACTGAACTTCTATTAACTACACCATCAATGTGTACATTTTCGCCACCAATCAAAAAGATTGAATCCAAATCAAGACGCCTTAAAACATCGATTGTATAATCGATTAACATCTTATCATTAACCATTAGAGCCGCTAACTCTAATTCTTTTTGACCATCTAAAAATAAAACAGCACTATTCATGGGTATACCTAGTACTATTCTAGCATTTAATTGCCTATTTAGACTTTAATATTTGACAAGTTCTGACAAAATATCCTCTATTCATCATCTTTTTTCTAAGCTGATTAATCTTAAACAAATCTCTATCGATTGTATAAACAGTAGAACCACTACCTGTAACCATTGTAAAATCAGCACCAGCATACTCTAAATCGCGCTTTGCCTTGGCAATACCCTTACAAAGCTCAATCGCAGGAGCCTCCAAACTATTCTTAAGATATGGCTTAATATTTTCACCATTTTTTAACTTATCCAAAATCAAATCAACATCAGGATGCACACAAGTATCCATATCAAGCTTCTTGTAACACTCCTTAGTAGAAACACCACGCTTTGGTTTTACAAGTAACACATGATAATTATCCTTAATATCAATAAAAGTTAGCTTATCACCAAGTCCTTCTACTAAAGCAGGCTTACTATAATAGTTGAAATAAACATCAGCACCAATCTTAAGACACAATTCCTTAATCTTTTCATCAGACAACTGTAAGTTATATTTAACATTCAAAAACTTAATAATCGCAGCACCATCAGTACTACCGCCAGCCAAACCAGCCTGAGTTGGAATCGTCTTATTTAAGACAACCTTAAAATTCTCCTTAATCCCAAACTCCTCTTTCATAATATTAAAAGCCTTAACAATCGTATTATTCTCATCAAAGAAAATATAAGGACGATTAGAAACGTACTCCATCTTTTCACTATAACTGATATCCATATCATCAAAGAAATCAAGCGGTACCATAATCATTCTAAGTTCATGATAACCATCATCCCTTACACCCAAGACATCCAAAGCCAAATTAATCTTCGCATAAGCCTTAATCTTCATTAACACTCACCTCATACATTCTAATAAAAGTATCCAAATCCAATTCTTGCGCCCTTACACTCTCTTTTAAATTCAAAGTTGAATAAATTCTACCAATAATATCAACGTCAAGAAATTGCTTAAGATTATTATTCAAAGTCTTTCTTCTATTCTTGAAACAATTCTCTATAAACTCAAACAAACCCTTTTCATATTCAAAATTACGCTTAAACTTAGGCGTAAAAGAAATAACCACACTATCAACCTTAGGACTTGGATAAAAGACAGCCTTAGAAACATTCATCTCCTGCTTAACATCATAAAGATATTGAACAATAATACTAAGCGCATTATAGTCTTCACTACCAACTCTAGCCTTAAAACGATCTCCTACTTCCTTTTGAACCATTACTGTAATCTTAGAAATATCCAAATTACTATTGAACAACTTAAAAAGAATCGGTGTTGTCACATAATAAGGCAAGTTTGAACAAACTCTAATAGTCTCGCCCTCATACTTAGTCAAATCAGTATCCAAGAAATCTTCTAGATAAACATTAAATTTTGAATCATCAATTGACTGCTTCAAGATAGCATACATATCCTTATCAATCTCATAAGCATCAACACACTTTGAATACTTAAGTAACATCTCACTTAGTGCACCAAGACCTGGGCCAATCTCAATCGTCTTACAATTAATATCACAGGCATTCTTGGCAATATTATCAACAATATTAGAATCAATCAAAAAATTCTGGCCAAACTTCTTCTTAGCCTTCAAATCACCTAATGTCTTCTTTACATAATTAATATTCGATATCATCTAACTCTTCCCTACTTATCCCTAGCATATTAAGCCTTTTAAGCATAGTCTTGCCATTACACTTGCCTATATGAAATTTTTTAGAAACTACATCACGCCTATAAGAACTATCATCACTTCCCATAAGATGTAATTCATACATATCTTCTACACTAATTGTATGATGAAATTCATCATAACTAACCACATTATCAAGAGCCTCTTTTAAAACCTTGAAAGAAGCATGTTCAACACCAACCTTCTTCTTAGTACGCGCATCTTCTTTTAGGACAAAAGCATTCTTAAGACCAGGTATATAATCATTAATTCGCTTCCTAATCTTATTACCAGCCGCATCAGGATCAAGAAAAAGAATTACACCTCTTCTATCATTAACCTCATCAATATATTCTAGAGTCTCTTTACTTAAACCCAAACCATGAGTCTCAATTGTTTCAACATCGAAATACCTTTGAAGATTCTTGGTATCATTTTTACCCTCAACTACAATTACTTCTCTAATCATAAATTATTAAAATCTTCTTTTAAAGTTAACTTCCTATTGTCACTTAAACACTCAACAATCTTAACCTTATAACCACACTTCTCAACAATAGTTGCATCATCAGTAATACCAATTAAATCAACACTCTTATAAGCATCCTTAATCAATTCTGATTTAAAACCTTGAGGCGTCAAAGCATAATATATATGTTCACGATCAATAGTCTTATCAATAAAACCATCACTTACATACTTGATAGTATCTACAGCCTTCTTAGCCAACAAGGCACAAGAATATTCCTCTACATTAGATTTAAGTCTTTCTAAATCATCAACATCCAAAAAAGGCCTTGCCCCATCATGAATCAACACATAGTCACTTGTAACCTCATTTAAACCATTAAGAACTGACTCATATCTTTCCTTACCACCAGGAACTGTAACCAACTTATCACACTTGAAATCAAGTTCAAAGTTACAAACCACAATTAGTTTTTGACAATCAGCATCATTAATAAAATTTAAACAAGAATGATTTAAAACAGTCTTACCATCCCTCATTCGATATAAGACCTTATTAAAACCTAAATCAGCTCTTTTACCTACACCACCGGCCACAACTATCGCATCATATTTCATATACACAAGTCCTTTACATTTGCCTTTAAGAAATCTAAGATAATAGCTCTATTAACCTTTAAACTAGTCCCAAAGGCACCACCTGATATTTCAATAAATTCATGATTAAGTGCTTCCTTATCAAAGAAAATACCCTTATTCTTCTTAACACCAATAGGAGAGACGCTACCTCTTTCATAACCTACTTCCTTAAGAAGATCCTTGACATGAACCATCTCTAGACTCTTAACACCAATCTCTTTAGCAGCCTTCTTTAAATCAATTTGTTGATCAACCGGAATAACCAAAATAAAAAGATCATGATCATGCTTAGCAGCCAAAGTCTTATAACACATCTTAGGATCCTGTCCTAAGTATTCACTTACCTTTTCACCAGAAAAAGATTCCTTAGGAATATCATAAGTTAATAATTCATAAGAAATCTTCGCCTTATCTAACAAACGCATAGCGTTAGTCTTTATCATTTAATCACCTCATAATAAAGCTTACCCAAATCATTAGGTAAATCAGTCTCAACTGTCATCATCTCTTGTTTTAAAGGATGATAGAATTCTAACTCATCAGCCATCAAACCCATGCGAATACAAAGAGGTGACTCTACACCATATAATTGATCGTTCAAAATAGGATAATGTTTATAAGCTAAATGAACTCTAATTTGATGAGTTCTACCTGTATCTAAAATACATCTTAAAATAGAAAAATCATTCTTCTTAGAATAACCCAAACTTCTAACCTTAGTTAAAGCATTTTGGCCACCCTTATAAACAACACGCTTACTTGCGTTATGACGATCCTTACCAATAGGTTCATTAATAATCATTGAAGCATTTCTTTCCATCTTGCCCTTCACAAAAGCTAAGTATGATCTTCTAATTTGTTTCTCACTCAATAACTTATCTAACAAAGGTTGGAAAATAATAGACTTAGAAAACATAACTAAACCACTAGTCTCTTTATCTAGTCTATGTAATGGATAAGCACTAATATATGGTCTATCCATAAAATAAGCCTTAACCCACTCTGTTAAAGTATCCTCATCGTTACCATCACTATGAACCAAAACACCCTTTGGCTTATTAACCACTAAAATGATTTCATCCTCATAAACCACATCAAGCTTATGCTTAGACTCATGATATTCAAAAGTTTCTGGATAAATATTAATCTCTAAATTCATCCCCACAATAAAGTCTTCACGCTTACAAGGATTACCATCTAAAGTAATCCACTTGTTTTGAATCAATAAATGTTGAATCTTCTTTGAAGGAATAAATTCATCAAAAAAGTCTTGTACCTTCTCATTAAATAGAGAAGCAATCTCAATCTTAAGTATCTTGTCTTCTAATATATATTTCATCGACCCTATTATACGATTTTAGCTATAAAAAATCCTACAAGATATTTTCACATCATTAGCGGGCATAAAAAACTCGATACAGTAACCTAGATTCGAGCCCAGAAAAACCTTCTTATATTTACAGACACCCTAGCATCATACATGAAACCACCACCCTCAGCATAAATAATCCTTACAAGCTCGCCTTCTTTGTAATTTTTCTTAACATCGCTATAAGCAGGTGGATAGTCTAAGACAACTTGAAAAGTATTTTGACTACTGCACGCAACAGTAGTCAAAATAGATAAACCTAATATTATATTTCTCATAACACCACGAGTCTTCCCTCAATACTAGCATTTAGATGTTGGTGATCGCTTAAATATTGTTCAACAATATCATTAATCGAAGTAGAAACAATCTTTGGACGAGCTCTTTCTACTATTGGTGCTAATGGAATATTAAAGAACTCTTCAAAACTATTAAAATGGAATTTCGCAAGAGCTACCTTATAAACTGCATCCTCATCAATCGGCTTACCATTAAAATTAAATTTATTAAATTCATGAGTAGCACGATCATATTCTACTTTTAAGCCCCTTGAGAATTGATAGAACTCACAATGTTCACCTTGCCAAACGCCATCTCTTAACATATAACGAATCATCTCTTTAAACTCTCTACCCGAGATATCTAAACAATATAATGGATCATCATATGGTAAACATTCCATAATATCTTGATATAAGATAATAGGTCCCATCTTTTCTGTTCTAATAGCACCCGATCCAAACAGGACAATATCGATTGCCAAACTATCCAACAAAATATCAGCTAAAAGATTGCCTAGTTCTGTTTCCTGTTCACGCTTTGGATGAGTTAATTCTCTTCTTAAACGGGTAACCACTCTTTGGTACTTAGTATCAGTCTGTTCCTTAAAATGTTTCAAGATAGTCTCAATACGATGATCATACGGACAATGACTATCATCGATCGGAACAATTTCCCACTTAAAATCATGAATACAATTACTATCAGTATCCACATTGATATCAAATCTGCCAATCTGATTAGTACCCGTACCAGCTTGCACAATCACAATATCATTAACGATAGCTGGCTCTTCTGGAATCGTATGTGAATGCCCTCCAATAATCACATCAACACCTAATGAAGGATCTAACATCGCAGCCAACTTCTTATCTTCTTCAAAACCAATATGGGTTAATAAAACTGTAAAATCAATATCGACATTATTAAAATTATTACAGATTCTTTCTACTTCTCTTGCCGCATCTTTAATATCAATTAGGGAACCTATTAGCCCATCTCCCTTAGTTTGATTGATAACTTCTTCCGTCAAAATGCCAATGAAAAGAATTCTCATGCCATCAATCTTAATGATCTTACATGGTTTAAATAAACCTGAATTATTAGTCTTAATATGCAAATTAGCATTCACGATTGGAAACTTCGCACACTTCTCTAGAAACAACAATTGGCCAATACCATAGTCGGTTTCATGATTACCAATAGTCACAATATCAGGAGATAACATGTTCATAATCTCAATGGTTGAAAAGCCTTGGTATTCACTATCAATAATTGAACCCCTAAACATGTCTCCAGCTACACAATACAAGACATTTTCTTCTTCTTTTCGCACTTTACTGATATAACCAGACAAAAGCGAAACACCACCCACTAGCTTATCATCAATATCTTCCGATAAGAAATCACCATGCATATCATTTGAATGCAAAATCGTTAGTTTCTTTAATTCCATAATGTTTCACCTCTACTACCTATATTTTTTCATAATAGTAAAAAGTAAAAATCACCAAAACTAATGATTAGTCATTATCTATATCTATCGCAATACCATTAACACGTGCCAATATCGCAAGCTCGGTTCTATTAGCACAACCTGTCTTATCTAACATATGTTGGATATGTGTCTTTACCGTATTCTCAGAAATATAAAGCTTCAACGCAATTTGTCCATTAGACAAGCCCTTAGTCATAAGTCTTAGTACTTCTAATTCCTTATCTGTAAATTCATGAGAATAGGCATGACCTATCTTAATACTTGGAGCACTATCTGGATAAACCGATTCTCCATTCATCGTCCTATCCATTACTTCAAGAATAGTCTCTTTAGATATCTCCTTATACCAAAAACTATCAATACCTGCTTCCTTAGCTCTTTTTAACCAAGATGCTTCAGCCATTGAAGTTATCATTATTATCTTTAAATTAGGATACTTCTTTTTCACCTTAATGGCCTCCAAGAGGCCATTGGAGCCATCAGCCATTAAAATGTCCATAATCAACAAATCACAAGAGTGGCGCTCAAGGTATGATTCTACAAGAATTGCCGACTCTAAAGAATTCTCTAATTCATAGTTATCAGAACTCTTGATATAATACTCAAATAATTCCCTGGCAATATATTGATCATCCACTATTATTACTTTATACTTCATGAGTCTCTCCTAGTTCAATTATCAACTTAAAACTGTCACTTGTATCTATGGTCATTTTACCACCATTATTCTCTACCATTGACCTTATATTCTTTAAACCACCTTTTTCAACATAGGATGTAACCCTATTATCACCATCATTATAAAGTTCGATATGCTTACCATTGATATCACAAAATAGATTCTTACACTTACCATGTTTAACCCCATTGTTTAAAGCTTCTAGGATAACTTCTTTAATAATATGCTTATTATTATCATCAAAGTTAAAATCACCATTAATATGAAGTCTTACTCCCAGTCTTTCACTCTCTACATATATCGCATTAAAATCATCTAACCAAAGGCCCTGTTTCTTCATCACATCAATGACATATCTCCAAAACAAGACTACCTTATTAGACTCCTTATTCTCATGAATAAAATAAGACCTTGCCAACAATAAACATCTACCAACCTCATCATGAACCTTACTTCTAGCATTTAGAACTTCCTCTTCATTCACGATTCTTTCAATATCCATAGACATCTTCTTAAGCTTTAAATTTAGATTGTCCAATCTTTTCTTATCATTATTAAGCTGTAAATTAAGTTCATATTGTTTAGTAATATCCGTTAAAGTCATTTCATAAACTTCTTCATCACCAACACTAATCACTTTTCGATTAAAGTTATATACCCTATCCCCACATTTAATATTGATAGTTGGTTCTTTTCTTAGCACGCTCAAATCATAATCACCAGACAATAAAGCATCATAAAATACATTAGCATTCATAATCTGTTCACCACTAATCATTTCCGCAAAATTATTCATCACCTTATTTACCAACAATGGTGTACCACCAAGTGAGGCAAAACAGATTCCATCGCTCATACTATCAAAGCTTTCTTTAATTGCACTACTATTGGTTGTAAAGGCTCTTTTATCCCTAACCACAATAAACAAAACTACCATGACAATAGGAATCAACTGTAACATAAACTTATCTAAAAGTATGAATCTACTTATATCATCATTAATAATAAACATTCTTCTTAACATGACAGCACAAAAGATAGAATTCACAAAACAGGCAATTCTAATATGAGTATTGATATTTCTATCAATCGTATATGTAAATAAGAAGGCACTTAAGATAAATAGTACCAACATATAGATACCTAGAATACTAATCATGATAGCCTCCTATAGACATCTATATATAATGTGTCTTCTTCCTGTTTCATGTCTACTTTAAGCCAAGTATGAAGCTTAAAAGGTTCTATATTACTTACTTCAATATGCATACGCACCATCTTTTCATCATAGAAACAATCTACCATTAAGGCACAAGTATTAGGTAATATTTCTTCAACTACTTTCTCAAAAACATAATACATTTCAAGTAAAACATCATTTTCAATACTCATAGAACCATGAGCCTTATGATTACAAATAAAACCATATAATTCTAGATAATCAAGTGATTCACCAATTGATAGATCAAGTTCTACATTAGAAATAGTCTTATTATTTTGACTTATCAATAAAAGATTGCTTCTTCTTTTAACATAAGCCATATAGATACATGACAACTTTAATCTATGATCAAAATCATCCAATTCACTAATCAAATCACTAATAATTTCAAGTTCTTTTCTTACATCACAAGAAATATAATCATACAAGGCCTTTCTCTTATCTAGATTTTGTTTCTTCTTATTCAAGATGTTGGCAGACTCGATAATACTATTCTCCTCTTCCAACAAATCAATCATGTTATTTAATTCATCATTAATCTTATTAATAGCACTAATATCCTTGCACCAATAGGCATGTCCCTTTAATAATTGTTTACTTCTTAAAAGAGTATCCCCTCCATCCAAAAAGACATCTTTTTCCTCACTATTTAAAAGTTGAGCTACGGTAATATCCTTACCATTTTTAGTCTTATAAGTAAGCTCTAGATTCTCATTATATATGCCACCATTCAATGTCGAATTAATCCACAAAGAGGCAAAATTATCATTATTAATCAACAATCTACTCTGTATCATTAACTCCAAGAAAGCCAAATAAGTAATACATATTATATCGGTTGTCTTATAGATAGTTGTGAAGATATTATGACGATCGTAAATAAACCAAATTAAATAGATAAGTAATACTAAAACAGGCACAAAAGGAATCCAAATCTTTTGAATATTATCACTAGTAATACTTCTTTTAAAAATCGTTAAAAAAGTCATTGCCATCATCACAATAACCCAAAGCACTGACAAGTAATAAACAATCCCATAATTATATTCATCATTCCAGTCTCCGACAAAGTCAAAGGCTAATTCATGATAATCATTAGTAAGAATCAGAATACAAATAACACTTGCTATTACAAAAAGAATACGATAACGCTTCTTGGGCTTATAACTAACAGGCTTACCAACATATAAAGAAGCCATATAAATCATCAAAATCGTAAAAGTTTGAGGAACATAATACATGTACCAAAAGAAACGAGAAAGCGTTGTATTTGATTCAATAAAAGTATACTTACTTGTTTTTAAAAAAAAGAAAAGAGCGCATAAAATACCTGCCCAACACAGATATTTACGCTCCATTGGATGTTCAATCCTTCTTCTAACCTGCGATACCCACAAGGCATCCATGAAAATAAAAATAAGAAAAGAAAGATAGGTACTATCGAAATACATACTAAAGTATCTCCCTAGTCCAATCGCTATAATACCGACAATGTAGATAAAGTTACATATCTTTGTTTTCTTACTTAATTTCATAAATATACTTAAGTCGCACAATTAAGTGCGACTTATTTAATTAAAACTTATGGGAACCGCCACCACCATGGGTTGCCCCACTACTAGAAATATGGGTACTAGAACCACCGCCACTAGATGAATTATCACTTCTTTCAATCTTAGTAGTTTGACTTGTCTTATATAAGAAAATCTCACCACTTCTAAAGATATCAACACCAGAATTTGTCATATAAGCATTGGCCTGTTTCTTAATACCCTGGGTCTTTAATTGCCCTCTTAGTACTAAAAATACAATCAAAGAAATAATCAAAGAACCAATGCCACCGCTGATTAAAGCTGTCTTAATAGGATTGACTTCTTCTTCAGGCTCATGATATTCATGAATATACTTATCAGGATGATCATAGACATACTCAACACCAGACAAGAAAGCCTTAGCAGCACCAACACTATCACCATCACTCAAATAAGGAGTAATATTGGCATATAGTTCATTATCAAGGGCATCATCCGCAAACAAGGTAATCGTATCATAACCCCTTGTCGTAATCGTATAATCACGAAGTGTATAGTTTATACACAAGATGATACCATCTCTATCACTTCCCAAACCATAGTCATTATAATCAAAGTAATCATCAGCAAGTGCAGTAATATCATCATTTTGACTATCTGCGAAGTAGATGACGATGTCAAAACCAACCTTTTCAATTAAAGTTTCAACATCATTCTCTAATTCTTCCCTTTCACTATCGCTCAAGGCACCATACTCATCAACTACCTTAGTATCATTGGCCATTACTGGTAATGAGAATAATGATAGGAAAAGAATACTAATTACTAATAATATCTTTTTCATTACTTCACCACCATATACGCAATAAGCGAAATTATCACAAAACAAATTATAAATACCAATAGAATAGTCTTAAATACTTTAGCCTTATCCATTGGCAAATCACCCGCAAACTTTCCTGTTTGACCATTCATCGCAAAGTTATAAACCTCACCATGATATTTAGTAGAAAAAATATAAACAGGAAGCAGAGCATAGGCAGCCTTAGAATCCTTATAATCAACAGAACCCGCTTCAAAGATACAAGATGCATAGCCAACAACTGTAGAACCTAATAATTGATACATTGAATTATTAATACGATCATTAGCTTTCTTAAAAGTCTCATTCTCATCCGCATCATACTTATCAGCGAAATAACCAGATAAATAAGCACTATTGAAATCAGCACCCTTTGAATAATCAAATGGTTCTAGGGCATCCAATAAAGAATCATCTAATTTAGTAGAGGCATCAACTGGAATCTTCTCAAAAGATGCACTACCATCACGATATACAAGAAAGTGTGATGTCTCAGTTGTCATGTAGTCACCATGACGATAGGTGTTAACCCTAGTAGTTCTAAATCTAGCCTTACCATCAACATCCGCATCAAATAGCCAATATGGAACATAGATGCCATTTAACTTCTCAATAACATTATTGACCGCAAAATCATTTGGGAGCGCCCATTTACCTTTTAAAAACTCGCTATAAGCTTTCTTTGCGGCATTCTTATCTAAAGCGAAAGGAACAACAAGCTCTGGTTTTAAAATACCATCAAATTGACCTGGATCAATAACACTATTACCACAATAAGGACAGGTAGATGCTGACATATTTTCATCACCAATTACCTGCCCTCCACATGATGGACAAGTATAAGTTACCTTGCCATCTATACTGACCTTTTCTGTAGGCTTTGAAGAGAATGTGGCATTATCTACCCCCACATTCTCCTCATTCATCAAATCCTTTAATGTATTAATGTCGTACTCTGTACCACAATTCGCACATTTTAATGTACCGCTTGCCGCATTAAAGGGAATTGAAGCGCCACAGTTAGGGCATTTATAAGATACAATTTCGCTCATTATTTAAGCGGTTTGCCGCAACTTGAACAGAAAGCAGCATCCGCAGCTACTGGCTTACCACAATGTGGACAGAAAGCACCAGTACCACCAGCAGCAGGTTGACCCTGAGCGAACAATCCAGCAACATTACCAGCACCAGCAGCCATATTCATACCCATGAAAGCACCCATGGCACCACCTGGATTATTAGCTGCATCACGCATTGCTTGTGCTTGAGCAGCAGCCATAGCACCAGCAGCTGCATTTGGATTTCTAAGAGCAGCACCCTCTTGAAGATTTTGAATTCTCTTAAGATCATCATCAGTAGGACTAATAGAATTAATACCAAATGAACAAATAGAGATACCTCTTAAATCAGACCACTTCTTACTTAAGATTGTGTTTAAAGAATCAACCAAATCAAATGTATGCATCGGAATATCTGAATAACGATTTACACCCTTATTGCTTAAATCAGCTAATGCAGGTTGTAAAGCGGTTAATAGTTCAGTCTTCATTTGATTATCTAATTGATCTCTTGTGAATTGAGTACAATTACCTGCAACATTTTTATAGAACAAGATAGGATTTGTAATCTTAATTGAATATTCACCGTTACATCTTAAACCTACATCGATATCATATCCAACATTATCATCTTTCACTCTAAATGAAACAGGAGTAGCTGTACCATACATGTAACCCATAATCTCTTTAGTGTTTACATAATAAACTGTTTGAGATCTGTTTGTTACACCACCATAAGTGAAACGTTCTACCATTGTAGAGAAAGTATCCTTTAATCCAGTTAATCCACCATCGAAAATAGAAGGAGACTTATCTGTATTGAAAGTATAATTACCAGGCTCATTAGCCACTTCCACTACAAGACCATCATCAACGATAAGAGCACATTGTCCATCCGCTACAACGATGCCAGAACCATTAGTAATAACATCGCTCTTATCGAACAAACCAGCGCCCTTTTTAGTACCCTTAACCATTAATACTTCATTCGCAAGGGCATCACACACAAAATAATCTTTCCAAGTATCAGCCAATACACCACCAGCAGAACCAAGAGCAGCTTTAATTAAACCCATATCATTTTCCTCCGTTATAAGTTACCTAAATTATAACATCCACCCCAATCACCATAATCACCTATTTGGATGATGTGAAACATTAATTAAATTCTCCACTTCTTAACATTTTCTCTAGATTATGACCTTCTCTTAATTCCCTATTTGTACTATCCGCAAAACTTCTTAATTCACTATTATTTAAAATAAAATAACAATCAGGCCTTAATAATTCATTAGATACTAAACCAGTATTGCTTGAAGCACATATGCATTGGATATCCTTTTGCCTTTTTATAAACAAAACAACTTTCTTACCTAATTCATAATCATAATTAACACCAAAATCATCTATAAACAACAACGATACTTCTTTATGTTTTAAATAGAAGAATAGTGCAAGCGACTTAATTGAATCTGGTTCTACATCTAAAAATTTCAAGTAACTATTTTTATGTTTCTCAACTAGATATAAATTATCAACCACTATAAGTTCTCTATCAATATCAAATTCATCTCTTAAAAATAAGCTAAACTCTTTGCCTAGATTATTTTCAACAATCCATGAATACGTATCTTCAATTTTCATACTAGACACAAAATTCATAACATATCTAACCAACGAATCTTTTGGTTGTTTAGTATTATTGGCAATATATCTAAACAAAGATAAGTTGTCATCTAAATAATCTAAATTCAAACCATTCGCATTAATCAAATCCAAATTCTCAAAACACTTTTCTTTATTAACAAAGTCATATGAATATATTAATAAATCATTAATAACTAACTCCTCATAAACTAATTTTGAGCATTCATTCTTCTTATATAAAAATCTTATTTCTTTATCTTCTTTCTTAAACACGTATTCAAAACAAGCATATTTTTGATTACTATCAGCATTTAAAACAATATCTTCACTATTGCCAAATAACAAGCCAACTATATCAAACAATGCCTTACCTAAATTACTCTTACCAGAAGAGTTCTTTCCATACACAATAGCTTTTGTAATGACTCCATCAACTATGCATTCCTTATTAAAACGATAATCATGTTTAGACACCAAATCCAAACAAACTGTATCATTAAAACCCCTATAATTAGAAACACTAAACTTTATTAACATATCAACCACCTACCTATAACATATAATGATTAACACCATTTTTCAATATCTTCCGTAATTTTTTTACGGTAGTTAAAATTACCTAAAAAAGAGATAAGACCAAGTCTCATCTCTAGAACAGTAACATTGTTATTTAATAGCTTCTTTAATGTTTTTGGCAATCCTTTCAATCACAGAAACACATACAGAATTACCAGCTTGTTTATATAATTTTGAATCTGGTAAATTATTAGGCAAAACGTAATCTTCAGGAAAGCCTTGGGTATTAAAACACTCATGGGGAGTCATTTTTCTAATAGATCCATCTGTTGTTTTAATTAAACACACATTGTGTCCGCCCTCACCCTGATTCGCAGTTAAGGTTGGAACTACACCAGATTTATTTTTTCTTACATAAGTTCTTCGCCATTGATAAACAGCATTCTCATCATCCATACCTTCAACAAGTTTTTCATAAATATCACCTTTATATTTATTTTCAGTGTAATAGTATTTGTCATCTACTCTTTGATCAAACTGAATAATATCTTTTAAAGTTTTAGTACGTTCAATAGGAAAAGGAAAATTGAATCTCATGTATTCTTCATCATTTAAAAAACCAACAATATAAATTCTTTCTCTATTTTGAGGAATATTTCCATATTCCATCGCATTCATTACTTGATATTTAATTTTGTAACCAGCATCCTGTAAAGATTCAACTATAACCCTAAAAGTATTGCCATTATCATGACTGACTAAATTTTTAACATTTTCCAGAAAAACAATTCGAGGTTTTTTTGCCTTTATTAATCTTAACAATTCGAAAAACAAAGTGCCTCTACCCTTATCATCTTCAAAACCTTTGCGATAGCCAGCTATACTAAATGCTTGGCAGGGGAAACCGCCAAAAAACACATCAACATCAGGAATATCTTCAGGATTTACTTCTTTAATATCTCTACAATCGACCTTTAAATTAAAGTTTTTTTCAAAAGTTTTGACTGGGGAAGGATCCATTTCGTTGGCATATATGGTTTTAAAAAAATCAGTTTGTTCAAAACCTAAATCAATTCCTCCAACACCAGCAAAAAAAGAAGCACACTTTAATTTTTCCACACTTATATTAAACCATATTTTGCGGCGGGCTGCAATTACAATTGTTTAAGAACGGAGATAACACTCCATCCTTTCTTTTTTACTATTTTTTGCCTCTACCAACCATATTTGGTGGTAATAGCTTTGTCTTTTGAGAACTACGATTATCTTTGATAATTTTGCATTTTCGTATATCGAAAATTACATCCGGTTCCAAACCGTTTGGTTGAACAAATAATTCCAATAAACTTACGTGTGGTCTTCTGCCTTGTTTTTTCTGATCGTCTATCGTTTGTTTCTTATTTGCAGGATATTTTCCAAATTCAATTGAATTTAAACCCAAATCATAAATGTACAACATGTTATCATCCAACTTAAATCTCAAGAAAACTAGATTGTCGAATTCAGTTTTAGGGCCAAAAGAAGATAAATCGCCTTCGAATCTTGAAGTTGCCTTCATTTCGATTTTTCTACCAGCAGAATCAGTAGCATCACCAGTGGCTTCTCCACGATTCCACTTATATCCTAAGCAATAGCAACCCATCGGCTCACTGATTGCATCAGGCATGTTGATTCCTCTATGAGTAGTACTTTGAATAAAAGTGTTCAAGTCCTTCCATTTAAAATACGCATCACATGTTTCATCAATTCTTGCAGAATCGATTTCGATTAAATCAAATTCCTTATAATTAGCCATCCTTACATTTGGAGTGTTATCTCCTTCTTTATTATACATAATCATTATATTTACCCCCAGAAACCTTGATAATAAGACGGATTTGAACAAGATAAATAGATATTATCTAAGAAGATTCCATTTTCATCTTCAGCGATTGCCTTTCCAAACTTTTCATACTCTACATTTTCTTTATCACACCCAAAATATTCACCTAGCTCGTAATAGTTTGAAATATTTTTTATAACTTCAAATAATTCAATATTTTGAATAACATTCATCACATCAATCAAAGTTTCAGCATAAACGCCACTTGATAGTATTACATTAAGTTTTTCAAAATCCTTTTCACTTATTTTTCTAACCATTAATGCAAAATCATTCAGTTGATTGATGCTTGAGTTAAAAACCATAAAATCATCAATCAACAACTCCGTTTTAAAGTCCAATATTTTGTACTCGTAAATTAATTTGCTATCACATGGTAAATTAATCCACTTTTCCTCATTAACAATTAGGACTTTTAGTTCCAATATTTTTTCTTTTTTCATATAGAAATTCCTCCTTACACTTCTTTATTGCCGTGAAAAAAGAGAATTCCTTACTTTTTGTAAAAAAAATGATGCCATTATTTGACATCACTCTTTATTTGACTTATTTAACTCTATCTCATGTTTCTTTTTTAATTCTTCGAACAAATCATCCCATTCAGTTTCTTCTAGCCATTCATCATCCTTAGGGATAACAGCTCTACCATCTTCATTATATAAAGTATTCTTTCTTGCTAGTTCATAATCTCTTTCATTATATTCACCAACATTCATACTTACATCAAACGGTATTTTTTGTTCCCTTACAGCCTGCTTAGCAGCTAAAGTAAAAAACGTAGTCATATCAAGCCCTAAATTAGACATAAGTCTTTGTAATTCAGCCTTCAATTTTTCATCAACTCTAATAGTAATACTTGTATTAGCCATTATCATTACCCCCCTTATCTAATACAATATTATAATATTGTACATATATTGTACATATAATAACATGATATCTTACATACAAACTGCTCAAATTCGAGAGGTTTAAACACACTTGTTTTCATTTTTAATATCATCATCTTTCATTATTAAGATAAAATAAAAACATGAAAAAGAAAGTATTAATTATCTACACAGGAGGAACAATAGGCATGTCAAAGACAGAACATGGCTATGCTCCTGAAATGACATCATTCTTAAATAATCTAAACAAAATGAAAGAACTACACGATCCATCACTACCTTGTTGGAATATCAAAGTAATGGATCCTATTTTAGATTCATCAAACATCTCAGTAAACGAATGGAATAAAATAGCTCAAATGGTAGCTGACAACTATTTCTATTACGATGGTTTTGTAATACTACATGGTACTGACACTATGAGCTATAGCGCTAGTGCTCTATCTTTTATGCTAGAGAATATCAACAAACCAGTAATCTTTACAGGATCACAAATTCCATTATGTGAAATAAGAAATGATGCTAAGGATAATCTAATAACTTCCTTAATAATTGTTGCAAGAGATGACATTAATGAAGTATGCTTATACTTTGGAGGCAAACTATTAAGAGGTAACAGATCAATCAAAGAATCATCAAGTGGTCTACAAGCTTTTGTATCACCTAATTATCCATTATTAGGAGAAGTAGGTATTGATATAAAAATTAATGACAAGATCTTATTACCTAAGACCAACAAAGAATTCAAACTACACAAACTTAAACAAATACCAATAGGAGTAATCAAAATATTCCCTGGAATCCAACTAAAACTATTTGAATCAGTACTAACAGAAAAATTAAAAGGCATCGTCATTGAAACCTTTGGCAGTGGTAACATCCCTAACTACAAGGACGATCTTTTGCCAATGCTACAAAGAGCCTTCGACAACGACACCATCGTAACTGTATGCTCCCAATGTACTCACGGTAGCGTATCTTTAGGCACCTACCAAACAAGCAACGCCCTAAAAGAAGCTGGAGCACTATCAGGATATGACATGACAACTGAAGCAGCTGTCACCAAACTATACTATTTATTTAGTCAAGATTTATCTATTGAACAAATAAAACAACAAATGGAAACCAACCTAAGAGGTGAACTATCCAATCTTAACACACTGTAGTGCTACGCACCCTGGACCACCCTGAGTAATAAATGAAGCTGAAAGCTCATACTCATCAACAACACAACCCTCAAAAGTTTCCTTTAACTTGGCCACAAACAAATCAGCCATCTCTTTATTATCTCCATGAGATACTGAAAAACGATAAGTACTATCTACATGTTTCTTCAACAAATCACCAATAATCTCACTACAAGCCTTCTTAGAAGTACGTGCAACATGAAACTTCTCAAGACCCTGGCCCTTTTCACACTTTCTCATAACTGGAGTAAGTTTCAACAAACCACCAATCTTAGCCACAAAACCCTTAACACGACCACCTCTTTCAAGAAAATCAAAATCAATAGGTACCAAATAAGAATGCTCATGATCCCTTGCATACTCTACCATCTTTAAAATCTCATCTGCACTCTTGCCTTCATCTGCCATTTGTTTAGCAGTATCAACAATCAAACGATGAGGACCACACAAAGTATAAGAATCAATCACATGAACCTTACTTGGATAATCACAAGTTTCCTTAGCTGTCAAAGCTGAATTATAAGTACCGCTCAAACCTCCTGCCATAGCGATATCAATTACTTCATCATCCTTAGCCAACTTGTTATATGTTTCAATCTTCTCACCAATAGAAGGTTGTGAAGACTGAGGAATCATGCCCTCTTTAATCAATTCAATAAGCCCCATTCCTGTTAGCTCATCTAAGTCCTTATAAGACTTACCGCCAACAGAAACATGCAAAGGCACCACATTAATGCCTTTTTCTCTACCTTGTTCACTAGAATACAATGTTGAACTATCTGTTACTATTTTTACCATAACTATAATGTAATGCATATAGTATTAAATGTCAATTAATCTAGAATTAATTACTAGATTTGATAATATTTAAAATTATGTTACACTAACAATATGAAATTCGAATTACCTACATGGGAACAACTTCCAAACGTTGACTTATACATGGACCAAGTATTAACCTACTTAAACGACGAACTAGGACAATTATATTTTCATAACGAAAAATTCGTCACTAGTTCCATGATAAATAACTATGTAAAAATAGGAATAGTTAAAAGGCCTGAGAAGAAACACTACACTAAAGAACACCTAGCTTACTTTATTGCGGTAACTATTCTTAAGAAATCATTTAGTATGCAAGAAATTGCTGAAATGATAAACATTCAAATAAACATGGAAAACAGTTCTATTGAAAAAGCCTATGATCTATTCATCTTTAGATTCACTGAATCTTTAAACGCCATCATTGAAAACAAACAAATGCCAGTATATAAAAACAAGAATGATAAACAATCATTATTTGATAAGGTAGTTAAAACAGTTGTCTATAAAATAGACATTGAATCTAAATTAAACGTGTAAGCGGTTTCGTTAAAAAACATCAAAAAAACGTTAATTTGTTGTTGTATTCAAAAATCAATATAGTAATATAGATATTGCCTAAGCTAAATGCTTAGTTTACATACAGCAAAAACGCTACTATATGTAGCGATTAATATATAAAAATTACACAAATATGTGTTTAGATAGATGACGAGCAATCGTCCTTTTTTTTACTTTATTTGAAATACTTACCTAAAGCCCTATTTAAATCATCCATAACCAAAGGCTTAGACAAGTGTTCATTCATACCAACAGCCAAACTCTTCTTAACATCATCACTAAAGGCATTAGCACTCATCGCAAAAATAAGCACATCCTTATCAATTGCCCTTATTCTTCTTGTAGCCTCATAACCACCCATAATAGGCATCATAATATCCATGACAATTA
>OLGY01000331.1_pt1 | contig 36086 bp, 26 predicted proteins | sample 1605951 | NCBI WGS metagenome assembly OLGY01 (sample SAMN03283280) | human gut metagenome | biome: human-associated habitat; material: feces | host: Homo sapiens | place: Peru | collected 2012
TATTATCGTGAAATATAGACATTTTAAACAGGCCTTACTTTTTAAAGTGGGCTCAGTTATAAAAAGACAATCCTATTTTGTCTTTTTTCGGTACATGTTGAGAAAAAGTAAGCATAAAAATTGTTTGTTTCAAATAAAATGATTAGTTTTGCATTTGTGATAGCGTAAAGTTATTTCATCTTTTACTTAACTAACAACTTTTGATTTGATGGAACAACAATCTTTACAAAATGCCTATAAGCATCAAAGTATAGGCGAGCAGGTTAGCTTGCAGCGAGAAGAGGTGGAAAACCAGATCTCTTTTTGTCCAAATTGTGCGGGGGTAATTAGCCCAAATATGCGTTTTTGCGAGGAGTGTGGTTATTCGCTTCTTGCAAAAGAATGTCCTCATTGTCATAAACCTGTAAGTGCTGGAATGGCGTTATGTCCGCATTGTATGCACCCGGTCAATGCAACTCGTTGTTCTTTTTGTGGAGAAGCGAAAGAGGCTGATGATTTCTTTTGTACGAATTGCGGAAATCCATCGCAAGGTATCGAGTGCCCTCAATGCAAGACCTTGAATTTTAGAAGCTTTTGCAGAGTATGTAACACTCCGCTCAACGAAATGGCACACCAAGCTGTTGAGGAGGCGAAGAATGACCCTCGTATGCAAAAGGTTTGGCAGTTGGCACAGGAGTTGGTGGATATGCAAGACAGTATATTGTCTGTGCCAGAAACAACTGAGGCCGACGAGGTATCAGTCGACGTGTTGAGCGATGAAGATAAGCAACTTTTGAATAAATATCGTAATCTGTTTTCTCATTTGGGAAATGCGCCTATATCCGATGATGACAAATCGATTCATAGAGAAAGTAAAAGCCCAAATGTAAAAAAAGAAACTTCCAAGCAACATAAAAGTGTCCCTTCTTTGGCGGATTTACAAAAGAAAATCGAAGAGATGAAAGCTGCTATGGCATCCATCTTTCCTGACCCTAATGCCACTCCAGAAGTGCAACGTAATTTTATCTGTGCAAGAAAAATACAGATAAGTGAAAAAGTAAAAAGTTGTTGGATTTGTAACTATTGTGGTTGTAGGCATAATCAGCCTTCTGAGTGTGCAAGAGAGGAACTTGGTGGTGAGTGGGAATATAGAATCAAAATCACAGAAGCGGAAATTTTGACTTGACAATTATTAATCTTAAAGCATAATAAAAATGAATCCTTTGAATGAAACCAATACGATGGTGCCAGGTGCTACTGCAGTGCCTGAAGCAACCTCTGTGCCAGAATCTACGGCGATTCCTGAAGCAACAGAAGTCCCAATGTCGGAAACAGCGATTCCTAATGCTACGGCCGTTCCTAATGCTACGGCCGTTCCTGGTGGAACAAGTGATATTGTTCCTGCGACTCCAAAGGAAGAGCCGAAGTTTGAAACAATAGAATTGACGAGTATGGGGCAGAGTAGCTCCAGGCAATATACGTATGAAAAGTTGTTGTCTGCAAGTTCAGGCGAAGCTTTTGTCTATTTGGTAAAGCGAAATGACGAACTTTTCGTGTTGAAGATATACAAGCCTAATCGCCATCCTAACCATGATGTCTTGGAGGAGATTATGACCAGGACAAGAGGAGCGGGCAGCCCTTTGGTCAGCATTAGTTCGCATGGCTTGTGGACAGACCCTAAAACGGGATGGACGCATGACTTTGAAGTGATGCAATATTGTGAAGGTGGCTCGTTGGCTGAAGTAAATTTCAAGGGCAAGGAAGAGGAGTTTAAGCGTGTTGCTTTGGAAATGGCAATCGCTATAGACTTCTGCCATCGTCATCACATCTTGCATCGGGACGTAAAGCCTGGTAACTTCTTGTTTGTGGACAAGGAACGCAAGCACTTGGTTTTGTCGGATTTCGGCATAGCTATGATGCTGGATGATGAAGGAAATATGATTTATGACAAGCATCGCCAACTTATAGAGGAAGCTCGCTCGGTAGTCTATGCTGCTCCTGAAATGTATATGCAGATGCAGAGTTTTTCGCCGGTGGTAACCACTAAGGCAGACTTCTATTCCTTAGGTATGACACTTGTCGCCCTGTGGAAAGGTGAAGGCTTCTTGATAGGAAAGGAGCAGGAACTTGTGACTATGAAGCAAGAGAACAAACTTCCTTATCCTACTCTTCAGGAAATATCCGAGCACACACTTTCACTCATGATGGCATTGACACGTAATAATGTGAAGGAGCGTGCAGGTATGGCTGAAATTGAGGAATGGGCAAAAGGCAAGGTGATATTCCAAATCAATCCTAACGGACGTACCGATTTCCGTATTCCGTTCAATGTAAAAGAGGGATTGGTGGCAAATAGCTTGCAGGATTTGGCTAAGATGATGGGTGAGAACCCTGATTTGGCAAAACGTTATCTGTATCAAGACCAGATAGGCAGTTGGCTGAAAGAATACGATATGTACCCTGAGGCTGCGAGATTGGAGGAGATAACGGAAAACATCTATCCTGACAATAGGGATTCGGGATTGTATGCGGCACGGTTGGTTATAGACCCAGAGACTCCTTATGTAGGTAAGGAGGGAAAGGTTGTGCCTCTGAGTCAGATAGGTGCGGAGATATATGCTCATTTTGCGGAATACTGCGAGGAACTTAAAGATGAGCAGCATATCTTGTGGATATATTTGCATACTATTGTGGGACAGGACTCTTTGCCTTCTTCGCCAGAGAATGTTCAGGAAAAACCTTTGGTATATACGGCATTGCTGATGTATCGCTTGACACCAGGTCTTCCTTATCTGCTGTATCGCTTACCTCCAGAACTTCCTGTTCTGGAAAATCCGAATGACGAAAAGGTAATCGAAATCAATAGTCTTGACGAACTCTTGTCGAAGGTAAATGACTTAACGACAGAAGAAGCGAAAGGGTTGCTTGAACCTGATTTTATGGCTTGGTTGTCAGAACGAGACTTGGCGAAGTTCATGATGGTCAAGAGCAAGTTAAGTGAGTATGAGAACGTCAAGGATACCGTCAAAGGATGGTTGATGCTTTATACGATAGCGTTTGACTGCGGCTTTGACTTCAAGAAGGTAAATGAAGGCTCAGAACTGGTGACACCTTCTGATTTTGCAGAGCTCTTGGTAAAAAAATATGATAATCAAGACGTTCTTTTGGTATGTAACTATGAGGGACGGCTTATTAGTCATATAGATGAGGTACGCTTGGACGCTTATTTCTATTCTCGTCCAAAATATGCAAAGTATCCAAGCTATATTAGCGAGTGCCTGGACTTAAAGTCTGCGTCAAATTCCAAACGTTATGGTCCTTATAATGAAGAATTGGCAAGAATGAAGGCAGTTACGGGTATATCTGGAAAGGTGCCTGCGATAACTGTTGCTAAAGTGAAGTTTAGCTCGTTGAATGATATAGATAGTCACTTTATGGATGTGTTCAATATGTCGGAGAAGGAGCAGAATAGGTTGGCAGATTGGGTCGCTTTGTTCTTCCAGGAGGATCCTTTTACAGATTATAAGAAACGTTCTTATTTTGACTTGACATGGGATTATTACAAGTATATATCTTCCAAACTAACGAGTAGCAAGTATTACAAGCAAGGTTTGCTTGCTGATGCGAAAGTGAATGGTGCAAAAGAACGCATGGAGAGACAATGGGATAAACTGGAGCCTCTCAAGAAGATAACGAAAAATTTTTGCATCTTGCCTCTTGTGGTTATCAGTATTGCCTTTGCTGTTCTTTCTCTTTATGCTGGCAAGTCATTCTTTGATGGGGTCATGGTCGATGTCGGTGAGGGAGTGGGCATTATCGCTGCGATTATCGTAGGTATCATTGGATTGTGTCTTGCAAGTTGGCCTGGTGGCTTGATCGGTGCTCTCTTAGGCTACTTCATCATTTCATGGTTCTGTAGGAAATTCGGTTTCTTGTTCCCATGGGTGATGGTGGCTTATTGTTGGTACTTGGCATACCAAGCATACCACATGGTCAAGAATGAATTTGTAAAAGATGTTGATCCTGACGACGCAAAACTAATAGATGCAGGAAAACGTGTGATAATGGGAGAAGCTTTCGACTCAAAGAAAAAACTCCTGGGCGACAGTGAGGACTATCCTGTAAGTGTGTATAGTGAAAGTGCCAATGTTGCGGAGAGTAGCCGCCCTAAGTTGTATAAGAAAGCAATGGTGTTGTTCGCTTTGGCTCTTGGCTCGTTACTGTTGTGCTTCGTCATAGGAAGTAAGGCTGTGGAAAAGCATAGTCATGACAAGTATGTGGCAGAAATGGAGGCAAAGGCGGAAGCAGAGAATGCCGAGAGCCTTCAAGATACTCCTTATAACGAGGCGGAGGATAATGTGAATGCTGAGAAGGAAGAAGCTTCTACTTCGGGGGAAGAAATGTTCTTGCAGAGAATGTGTGGAACCTATGAATTTCAAAATGACGGCAAATATACACTTGTTGTTGATATTACTGACGATAGGAAGACAGTCTTGGCAGATTTGACGATAGAGAGCGACGAGACCACATCCTATAAATTGCAGGCAGAGGTCAACCCAGATGACAAAGAACATTATACATTCTATGTCTTGGATAAAAATGGAGCAAAAATGGACAATGACTATTATGAGATGAAGTTCTATGAGCCAAAGGAAAGCAATATGACTATAGAATATAACCACAAAAAAGATGGTGTTGAGACCGACAGTGGAATACTCGCTAAAGTGAAGGATCCACAAGGTAATAGCGTAGAGTAAAACTCTTTTTGAAAAGTAAGATGAAATGTACTAAATGCAATAAAGATAATCGGCCAATTGCTCGTTTTTGCAAATGGTGTGGGTCTGCTATCATTGTACCAAATGAACAGGTGGCTATAGATAGAAAGCCAAATCGCAAGGACGAGGAATTTGGTTTCGATTCTCTTATAGGCAAAAGCGATATAGTGCGCCTATTGCGAGATGTTGTAGGTAAGGCTCGCTCCATGGATGTTAGATGCCGTCGTTTCAATATGAAACAAAGGATGAACTTGAGCTTTGTTGTCACGGGTGAGTCAGGAACTGGCAAGTTAACGGTTGCTAAGGCAATTGGATATGAATTGTATCATAATGGGCTTATATCCAAAGAAGCCCCTGTCGTTATATCCCCTGTTGATTATCCGCAGTTTATAAAAAACTTGGATAAGAATGAGGAAACGTATGGAGCATGTGTAATCATAGTTAAGGATGCACATAAGTTGGTGAATGATATTGGTGGAAAGCAAGTTGAGCAGATAGACAGTATCTTGAAATATGTAAGGAATTGGCGTGAAGACCCTACTAAGCCTGTTGTGGTATTCACGGGGTTGGAAAGGCTGAAGGAGTTTTTCGACAATAACCCTGCTACAGCCGCCGAGATAGACTACTTCTATGACTTGCCTTCGCTTCGTGTCAAGGATATGGCTGACATAACGGTTTTCCTTCTGAAACATAAGTATCATTTAGCTATGACAGAGGAGGCAAAGGAGAAGTTGTGTCGTATCTTCAACAATGATTTACGCCATCCAAATGAACAGTTACGTCCACAAGGACATAATGCCGCATCGAAAGCATACGAGATAGATTTGGCTGCTTGTCAGTTGGGGGGCCATGTGAAAGAGGTTGATGTGAATCTCGTAGAGGGCACAGAATACTGTCCGAAGACGTATGAGGACATAAAAAAAGAGTTCGAGAAATATGTTGGGATAGAGGAAGTGAAAAAAGCTGTTGAGGAGATTGCTTATAATATAGAGGAGCAAAGGCGCATGAGAGGCGAAGATGCTGTCATCAAACTCACAGACCATTACCAGTTCCTTGGAAATCCTGGCACAGGAAAGACGACAATGGCTCGTCTTTTTGCGGAGGCTCTTAATGCATTGGGGGCATTGCCTATAGGTCAACTTGTAGAAGTAAGTCGTGCAGATTTGGTTTCTAATTATGTGGGTGATACGGCAAAGCGTGTGATGGCAAAGTTTGATGAGGCTATGGGGGGAGTGCTTTTCATAGATGAGGCTTACTCGCTAAAGAATTCAGAGAACGATAATTTTGGTCAAGAAGCTATAGATACGATTATCACTTGTGCCGAGAATCGTCGAGGAAAATTGGTTGTTGTTATAGCTGGTTACACCAAAGAAATGGGTGAGTTCATGGAAGCTAATTCTGGATTAGCTTCGCGTTTCAACAAGGTCGTCAATTTCCCGGATTATAATGGAGCGCAGCTGACTCAGATATTTAAGGGTATGTTGAAACATTCGGAAGAACATTATGTGTTGTCTTCTGATGCTGAAATCCAAGTAGGCAACTTCTTTGACAGAATGTATCAAGGAAGAGTGAGAACGTTCGGAAATGCTCGTGAAGTGCGAAATGTTTTCAATCGAGCTGTCTCTTCTTTGCGCTCACGTATGGTCGAGGCAAGGAAAAACGGAAGTTATCATGAGGGTGAGGAGAGAATCATCACTATGAATGATATTGAAGGCGAGGAGACAGGTAAGGTTCTTAGTGTTGATGAGGTGTTGGCTTCTTTGAATGACATCATTGGTATGGACCAAGTCAAGGAACAATTGAAGTCTATTGCTAAAAAAGTAAGGAATGAAAGAAGGCGTGCAGAAATGGGAGCAGGAAATGCCTCGCTTACCAATATCCATATAGCAATAACAGGTAACCCTGGAACTGGTAAGACGATGATTGCCAAACGTTTGGGTCAAGTGTTCCGAGCTATGGGTATTCTCTCTAAAGGTCATGTCGTGGAACGTGAACGCAAGACTTTGCTCAATAGTTATGCTAATTCGGCAGGTATCAATATGGACAAGGCGGTGGATGAAGCTATGGGCGGTATCTTGTTTATTGATGAGGCTTATAATTTGATTCCAATGAACACGCCAGGACAGAAAGATGCCGACGGTGTTGCTGCTGTAGAAGCATTGATGACTCGTATGTCTAATGATGCAGGTAAGTTTGTTACGGTTATTGCAGGATATAAGCAAGAAATAGAGGAGTTTATAGCTAATGCAAATCCAGGCTTGTCTCGGCGTTTTACCCATCGCATCCATATAGATGACTATTCTGCAGATGATTTAGTTAAGATATTCAAGCAGCAAGTTGATAAGGGACAGTATCATCTGACACCGGATGCCGAGACTTTGTTGACCAGAAAAATAGAAGAGATGGTTACGACCAAAAGCAAAAATTTTGGTAATGCTGGCACCATCATATCTTTGTTTAATGAAACAATCAGTCGTCAGGCAGACCGATTGCCTTATGACGCTACGTTGGAACAACTTGCAACAATAGAGGCGGAAGATATACCTTACAATCCACCAAAGAAAGTGGATATGTCCGAATGTATGAAGGAGCTGGATTCCCTTGTCGGATTGAAAGCGGTGAAGGAAGCCGTCAGAGAAATGGCGGACACTTTGGTAATAGAGCAGATGAGGGCAAAGGAAAGTGGAAAGTCTGTCAAAATCAACTTGGATCATTATTTGTTTGTTGGTAATCCTGGTACGGGAAAGACTACTGTGGCTCGTATCATGGGCAATATATTCTATTCCTTGGGACTATTGCCGTCTAATAAGGTGGTGGAAGTGACAAGTAAAGACTTGATAGCGCAATATGTCGGTCAAACTGCCGAGAAAACGGCTCAACAGATAGAGCGTTCCTTGGGTGGTATCTTCTTTATTGATGAAGCTTATTCACTTTGTGATAGTGGATTTGGAAAGGATGCAATGCCTGTGCTCTTAACCAAGTTGCTTGATTATAAAGGACGTTTCGTAAGTATAGCTGCTGGTTATCCTAAAGAGATGAAACAATGGCTGGCAACAAATTCAGGATTGGAGTCTCGTTATACGAGAACAATTCACTTCGAGGACTATACTGCAGATGAGTTGGCGGAAATTTTTAGGAAAATTGTGCTGAAGAATGAGATGCGCATGACGCAGCAGGCTGATGATGCAATGTGCAGATACTTTTCTGATTTGGTATATAATAAGACCATGCACTTTGCTAATGCTCGTGAGGTAAACAACTATTATGATAGAGTAAAACTCAATCAAGGTAGGCGGTTGCGTAAACGTATATATCTACCAAACTTTGATAGGGCGGATTTGCATGTCTTTGAAGCTGATGATATGTTGGTAGAAGATTAATGAAATAAAGTTGTAAATATGGCTAAATGTTATAAGTGTGGTGCAGATATAGATGCTGATAGCCTGTTCTGTGACCAATGTGGGCAAGTACAATATGTCTGTCCTAACTGTCATATCGTTGGCAAGGGACCAGGCAAGTGTTGTGGAAAATGCGGTAGTAAGTTGGTTGAAGCTACGGAAGGGGAGAGTGTTGCCCAAGAGGTTGTTCAACAGGATACTACATCTGTTTATTCAAACACAGTGGCATCGCCGACTCCTTCTGGTCAGCAACCAACTTGCCTGTTTTGTCGTGCAGAGAATATCAAGTTACCATTGTTGGATGGTGCCGTCATAGGTAGAACAAATGGCAATTATGTTTCTGCCCTCTCTAAATGTATATACATATCGGGAACTCATGCAAGATTAAGAAAATTGTCTGATAGTAGATGGGAAATCACAGACTTAGGTTCTCGAAATGGAACCAAGGTTAATGGGATGCCATGTTCGCCAGTGGGAACTTTTTGCATGGGTGATTTAGTTAGAATTGCTTCCTATTATGACTTTATGGTAGAATAGAAAGTAAGAGTCGTTCATTTTTATATTGTGATTTAGATGAAGATAAAGTATGAGGTCGTTAGCGATAAAGGATTGTTGCGGTCAAATAATGAAGATATGGCTCTTGTGTTCGGCGAACTCGTAAGAGATAACTCCGTGTCATTTGCTTTTGAATTGACACCGAATATTCCATTTGCGGCAATTGTGGCAGATGGGATGGGAGGAATGAATGGCGGAGAAGTTGCCTCAGAAATGGCTGCAACTTCTTTTAATGATTTCGTGGAGTTGCTTCCTGTAGACTTGGAAGACAATGCTGTAATTGTGCGTTTAAAAAAGTGGGCAAGAGACGTCGATGCAGAAATAAAGCAAAAAGGCGAGCGAATCCCTTCTTTGCAAAATATGGGAACCACTTTTACGGGATTGTTGGCTTATGGTAATAGCCTCTTTGTCATGAATGTGGGTGACAGTCGAACTTATCGTTATCGGTATGAATGTATGAAACAATTGACAGATGATCATTCCGAAAGAGCAAGGTTGGGTGATGATAGCGTCCCAAGTAATTTAATCTATAATGCATTAGGAACAGGTACGGCGTTCATGGATGTAAAGTCTATGAAGTTAGTCGTTGGTGATAGATATGTAATCTGTTCAGATGGCTTGTCAGACTTGGTTTCTAATGAAGTTATTCATGAATTGTTGGAGCACGGCAGTGGAGCACGGCAGTATGTACAAGCTGCTTTGCAAGCTGGTGGTACAGATAATGTTACGGTTGTGACAATGGAAGTAATTAGTATGTAAGTGCTTTTGATAATTCTGCCAGTAGATGAACCTAATTATTATCTTGGTGATTAACTGGTGATGGGATGGTAGCTTGAATGGCTGTTAATAACATAAAAAATCCCATCATTCTCAGTGAGAGTGATGGGATTGAATGTCTTTTAAGCAAATTGCTCAAAGATTACTTGCGGAGACCGAGAGCCTTGATGATGGCACGGTAGCGATTTACATCGCGGTCGTACAAGTAGTTGAGCAAAGCGCGACGCTTTCCTACAAGCTGTGTCAATGCACGTGTTGTAGTATAATCTTTACGGTTCTGCTTAACATGTTCCGTCAAATGAGCAATACGGTATGAGAACAATGCTATCTGGCTCTCAGCTGAACCAGTATCAGAGTTAGACTTTCCGTACTTGCTAAAGATCTCTTCTTTTTTTGCTTTGTCTAAATACATAGCTGTGTAAAACTTAATAATTGATTGAATAATTAATGTGCATTTCAAAAATGCGGTGCAAAGTTACAACTTTTTTGTTATTCTTGCAAACTTTTCCGATATTTTTTGTAATTTTGCACCCAAATTCATAAAGCACTTAAGGTAAAAGAAATGCAAGACATTAGAAACATTGCAGTTATTGCACACGTTGACCATGGTAAGACGACCTTGGTCGACAAGATGATGCTCGCTGGCAAGCTCTTCCGTGACGGCCAGGATAACAGCGGCGAAGTTCTCGATTCCAACGACTTGGAGCGTGAACGCGGTATAACCATTCTTTCAAAGAATGTGTCTATCAATTGGAAAGGTACTAAAATCAATATTCTCGATACTCCGGGTCACTCCGACTTCGGTGGTGAGGTGGAGCGTGTGCTCAATATGGCAGACGGCTGTCTTTTGCTCGTCGATGCCTTTGAGGGTCCTATGCCACAGACTCGCTTTGTGCTGCAGAAGGCTTTGGAACTTGGCTTAAAGCCCATCGTGGTAGTTAACAAGGTGGATAAGCCTAACTGCCGCCCAGAGGAGGTTTATGAGATGGTGTTCGACTTGATGTGCGACCTCAATGCTACAGAGGAGCAGCTCGACTTCCCTGTAGTTTATGGTTCTGCTAAGAACGGTTGGATGGCAGAAGACTGGAAGACTCCTACTGATAATATCGACTATTTGCTCGACAAGATTGTAGAGGTTATCCCTGCTCCTAAGCAGTTGGAGGGTACTCCTCAGCTCCTTATTACTTCTCTCGACTATAGTTCCTATACAGGTCGTATCGCCGTAGGTCGTGTACATCGTGGCACTCTGAAGGATGGCATGAATATCACTATCTGCCATCGTGATGGTACACAGGAGAAGACCAAGATCAAGGAACTTCATACATTCGAGGGTATGGGTCACAAGAAGACAGATCATGTAGATTCTGGTGATATCTGTGCAGTTATCGGTTTGGAGAAGTTTGAGATTGGTGATACCATCTGTGATTATGAGAATCCAGAGCCACTTCCTCCAATCGCTGTTGATGAGCCAACTATGAGTATGCTCTTCACCATCAACGATTCTCCATTCTTCGGTAAGGAGGGTAAGTTCTGTACTTCCCGCCATATCCAGGAGCGTTTGAACAAGGAGTTGGAGAAGAACTTGGCTCTTCGTGTTCAGCCATTCGAGGATTCTACGGATAAGTGGATTGTCAGCGGTCGAGGTGTACTTCATCTCTCTGTGCTCGTGGAAACCATGCGCCGTGAGGGTTATGAACTTCAGGTAGGTCAGCCTCAGGTTATCTATAAGGAGATTGACGGTGTGAAGTGCGAGCCTGTAGAGGAGTTGACCATCAACGTACCAGAGGAGTTCGCTTCTAAGATGATTGATATGGTAACCCGTCGTAAGGGTGATATGACTTCTATGTTGAACATGGGCGACCGTGTGGATATCGAGTTTGATATTCCTTCTCGTGGTATCATCGGTCTTCGTACCAATGTGCTTACGGCATCTCAGGGCGAGGCCATCATGGCACATCGTTTCAAGGAGTATCAGCCTTACAAGGGCGAGATTAACCGCCGTTCTAATGGTAGTATGATCGCATTGGAGACAGGTACAGCCTATGCTTATGCCATCGACAAGTTGCAAGATCGTGGTAAGTTCTTCATCGACCCAGGTGAGGAAGTGTATGCAGGTCAGGTAGTGGGCGAGCATGTTCATGACAACGACCTCGTTATCAATGTCACTAAGGCTAAGCAGCTCACCAACGTGCGTGCATCAGGTTCCGATGATAAGGCTCGTGTCATTCCTAAGACCGTGATGAGCTTGGAGGAGTGCTTAGAGTACATCCGTGGTGACGAATATGTGGAGGTTACTCCTAAGAGTATGCGTATGCGCAAGGTCATCCTCGACCACTTGGAGCGTAAGCGCAGCAACAAGGATTAAGCAAAGCCTCAGCTTTAATATAAATGGAGTTAAAAAATCCTCTCGAAGTCAGCCGTGTGTTGGCCAAGGAGGATTTTTTCTTTTCTCCCCAACAAAAAATAGGTCATATGATGAAGCTCTTTTCATTTTTCAGAAAGTTTGCTTTGCCCTGTTCCCTTGTTTTGGGAGCCTTGGGATATTTGATTTTTGCCAATGTTCCTTTCTTGCAGCCATTGGGTGATGCGGTCGGACCACGGCTTGTGCATCTCATGCCTGTGGTTCTCTTTGCTCTTCTGTATGTTACCTTCTGCAAGATAGAGATTAAGGAGATGAAGCCTAAGGCTTGGCATTTTGTGCTGCAACTCATTCGTACATCTCTCGCGCTGTTGATGGTGATAGCCATCTGTCTTTTTGGTAAGAATTACGAGGCAAAGGTCATCCTTGAGGGAGCCTTCATCTGTTTCATCTGTCCTACGGCAGCTGCCGTGGCTGTGGTGACGGAGAAGTTGGGTGGCAGCATAGGTTCACTCACCACCTACACCGTGATAGCCAATGTTTTTACGATGATCATCATTCCTTCTCTCTTCCCGATGGTAGAGAAGGGTGCTGATGTGTCGTTTCTCTATATGAGTATGATGGTGTTCCGCAATGTCACCACGGTACTTGTCGTTCCCTTACTGCTTGCCCTGCTGAGTCGTAAGTTGTTGCCTCGCTTTGTCGATAAGGTGAAGCGTGTAAAGGACTTAGGTTTCTATATGTGGTGTTTCAACCTGACGGTATTGATGGGCGAAACGGTGCGTAACATTCTTCATGCCACCGTTTCGGGGTGGATACTTGCCCTTTTACTCTTTGTACCCTTGTTGGTTTGCATCATTCAGTTTGCCATCGGCAAGGCTGTTGGGCGCCATTGGGATGCCAGCATCAGTGCCGGACAGGCTTTGGGGCAGAAGAACACGATCGTGGGTATATGGCTCACACTTACTTTCCTCAATCCGCTTGCTGCTGTCGCTCCTGGCGCTTATGTGGTATGGCAAAACCTGGTCAATGGCTGGCAACTATGGTATAAAGAGAAGTATGGTCGCCTGAAATGGTGATGATGTACTTACATGTAATCTACTCAACTTTCGCAAATGGGGAAGTTAAAGAATTTAAAGAAGTTAGAGAAGTTAAAGCCATATGCTTTATAGCTAAATATACAACAAAAAAAGCTATTCTTATACAAATACATCAAGAGCCCACTCTAAAAAAAAGTGGGCTCTTGATGTATAATGCGCATGTTTATTCCTGAGTAGGATAAATGAGGTTTTCTTCCTTGATGCAGTTGAGTACTTCCTGCAAGTATTTCCTTGACTCATATTTTGCCATAGGAAGGTCGTGGAGCAGATAGTTGCCGCAATCTTTGGCTGCCTGTCCAGGAATCTCTCCCTCAAAGTCGGCAACAAACTGGAAAGTACGTTTCATCAGCTCTACGATGTCCTTACTCTCCAGGTCGCCACGTATCAGCAGATAGTTGCCTGTAAGACATCCCATCGGCCCCCAATAGATGATACGGTCTTTCCACTCCTCGTCGTTGCGGAGATAAGTGGCTGCCAAGTGCTCGATGGTATGGATGGCACCATTGTGCAGGCAAGGTTCCTGGTTGGGTACCTTCATGCGGATGTCGAAGGTGGTTACTACTTCTCCGCCTACTTCGTCCTTACGACTGACGTAGATGCCGCGGAGCAACTTGTTGTGATTAATTGTAAAGCTTGGTATCTTGTTCATTTCTGTTTAATGTTTAATGTTGGGTGTTGAATGTTTCTTCATTTTTCACTCTTCGTTCTTCACTTCTAAAGTCTTTTCAGGAAAGCCTTGGTCACCTGGAAGGAACCTTCTGCCATCTTAGCCCAGAAGTCGAAGTATTGCTGTGCCTTGGTGTCCTTGAGTGGCACGTCACTGATGATGCGGAAGGAGATGAAAGGAGTCTGGTAGATGTGGCAGGTATGAGCGATAGAACAGCTCTCCATATCCACAGCCATAGCCTGGGGGAAGTGGTCGAGGATGGAGCGCATCTTCTCCTTGCTGTCTACAAACCAGTCACCGCTGACAATTTGTCCGGCATGAATCTGTGGGTGGATATTGCCTGGCAACTCGTTGATGGCGAGAGCCTTTGCTACAAGCTCCTGGGGTGTGTCGAAGGTGGCTGGCATTCCGAGAATCTGACCATATTCACACTCCTCACCGCAGTAGGCATCATGATAAACGCACGATGTGGCTACCACTACCTCTGTCACGTTGAGGCGTATGTCGGCACCGCCCGCCACGCCTGTCGAGATGATGAGGTCGGGCTTGAAGGCATCTATCATCTCTACGGCTCCGATGGTGCTATTCACTTTTCCGATGCCGCATTGCTGCATGATGACTTCGTTGTTTCCGATGTTGCCAGTCACGAAGTCTTTGTGATTTCTATGCTCTGTCTTGCTGTCACTAAGCAATGTTTTGAGTTGCGCGAACTCCTTGTCCATCGCAACGATGATTCCTATTTTCATATTATAAAATTGCTTTTCGATGTAATTGGGATGCAAAAATACAAAAAATATCTTATCTGTGGCATTTCTTATAAGAGAAAATGATTATCTTTGCAGAAGATTAGCTGCACTCGGCAATTTGAAAACAAGTTTTCCATTGCTCTCGTTTGCGCTATCTTTGCAGAAGATTACGAAAAGAAAATATAAACGTTTATATAAGAATGGAATTTTTGAAGAAGTATCTGCTGGATATTTTAGCAGTAGTAGCGTTTGCCATCATCTCGTTTGTTTACTTCATGCCTGCCGACATCGAGGGACGTATTCTGTATCGTCATGATGCTTCCGCAGGTGTGGGCGCGGGTCAGGAGCGTTCGCAGTTTGAGAAGAAAACAGGCGAGGAGACTCGTTGGACCAACTCCATATTTGGAGGCATGCCTACCTATCAGATGGCACCATCGTATAAGAGTGGTGCGGTGCTGAAGCAAGCATCCAATATGTATCATCTGTGGTTGCCCGAGAATGTGTGGTATGTTTTTGCTTATCTCTTAGGCTTCTATATCCTGTTGAGAGCTTTCGACTTCAGACAGTCGTTGGCGGCATTAGGCTCTATCATCTGGGCCTTCTCGTCCTACTTCTTTATCATCATTGCCGCCGGCCACATCTGGAAGGTCATGGCTTTGGCTTATCTTCCCCCGATGATAGCTGGCATTGTGCTGGCTTATAGAGGAAAGTACCTGTGGGGCTTGTTGCTCACGGCTTTCTTCTCTGCCTTAGAGGTTTATGCCAACCATGTGCAGATGACTTACTATTATCTTTTCATCATACTCTTCATGGTGATAGCCTATCTCGTGGAAGCCATTCGCAAGCATGAGATGCAGCGTTTCGCTAAGGCTACTGCTGTATGTGTGGTAGGTGCTGCCATAGGTATCTGCCTCAATCTGTCGAGCCTGTATCACACCTGGCAGTATGGTCAGGAGTCGATGCGTGGAAAGAGTGAACTGGTGAAGAAGAATGTTGCCAATCAGACTGATAGCGGACTGGATAGAGACTACATCACCCAGTGGAGCTATGGCATCGATGAGACATGGACTCTCCTTATCCCTAATGCCAAAGGTGGTGCTTCTGTGCCACTGAGTATGAGCCAGAAGGCTATGGAGAAAGCCGATCCCAACTTTGTGCAGGTGTATCAACAGCTGGGACAGTACTGGGGCAACCAGCCTGGCACGAGTGGTCCTGTGTATGTGGGAGCTTTCGTTTGTATGCTCTTCGTTTTGGGTCTCTTCATCGTGAAGGGTCCTATGAAGTGGGCACTCTTAGCTGCTACCATCCTGAGCATCCTGCTCTCTTGGGGGCGCAACTTCATGCCTTTCACCGACTTCTTCCTCGATTATGTTCCGATGTACGCCAAGTTCCGCACGGTGGCGTCCATCCTCGTTATAGCCGAGTTTACCATTCCGTTCCTTGCCATGTTGGCGCTCAAACGTATCATCGACGAGCCTGAGTTGCTGAAGAGCAAGATGAAGTGGGTGAGTCTGAGCTTCGCCCTTACTGCAGGACTTTGTGCTCTCTTTGCGTTGATGCCAGGTACTTTCTTCTACGACTTCATCTCTGTGGGCGAACTCCATGCTCTTCAGCAGATACCAGAGGAATATCGCATCCCGCTGATGAGCAATCTCGTAGAGATGCGACAGGCTGTGTTCTCTGCCGATTGTTGGCGTTCGTTCTGGATCATCGTCATCGGCACCATCTTCCTCTTGCTCTACAGGTCGAAGAAGTTGGGTGCTGAATGGATGATAGGTGGTTTGATTCTCCTCTGCTTAGTAGACATGTGGTTAGTGAATAAACGCTATCTCTACGACGATATGTTTGTGGAGCAGACAGTGCGTAGCGCCCCACAGCGCATGACAGAGACCGACAAGACGATACTTCGCGACAAGTCGCTCGATTATCGTGTGCTCAACTTGGCTTCCAATACATTTAATGAGAACGAAACCTCTTATTATCATAAGAGCATCGGTGGATATAGTGCTGCTAAGTTGCGCCGCTATCAAGAGATGATCGATGCACATATCGCACAAGAGAAGAACAAGGTGTGGAACGCTGTAGCAGAAGCCAGCGGCGACATGACCCAGGTGAAGGGTGATAGCCTCTTCCCTGTGCTTAATATGCTCAACACCAAATATTTCATCATGCCGCTGCAGGCAGGACAGACGGTGCCTGTGCAGAATCCATACGCCTATGGCAATGCTTGGTTTGTTGACAAGGTGAACTACATGGCTAATGCCAATGAAGAGATCGATGCTGTGGGCAAGTACAACTTGCGCCATCAGGCAGTGGCGGATGCGAAGTTCAGAGAGCAGCTCGGTGAGAGTGTGCCTCAAGACGACACTTCTATCGCCAAACTGACGCAGTATAAGCCCAACAACTTAGTCTATGAGGTAAACTCCAGCAAGGGTGGTGTTGTGGTCTTCTCTGAGATATACTATCCAGGTTGGACTGCTACTATTGATGGTCAGCCTGCAGAATTGGGACGCGTCAATTACATTCTGCGTGCCCTTCGTGTGCAGGCAGGTAAGCACACCGTCGTGCTCGACTTCCATCCAGCATCGCTTCGCAAGACCGAGACGGTGGCTTATGTTGGTTATGGCATCCTCGTTCTCCTTATTATAATAGGTGTATGGACAGAGTGGAAAAAGAAGAATAAAAATGAACTTCAGAACTGAAATAGAGATACCGAAGGCCGACTTTGAGATCCTTCCGGCAGAGAAGATGCTCTTTGTGGGCAGTTGTTTTGCCGATAACTTAGGTCGGCGCTTCGTGGAGAACCGCTTCCTGGCTACGGTCAACCCCTTGGGTGTGATGTACAATCCTGCCAGCATCCTCCACACCATACAACAGTGTAGCGAGGTAAAGCCACGAGTGGCTGTCTTTACGCTCGGCACCAACCACGTTTATCTGCTCAAGGAAACAGGCGAAATCGTAGACAACTGCCAGAAGCGGCCACAGCGACTTTTCGAGGAGCGCGAACTCACGGTGGAGGAGTGTGCCGCCTATCTGCAGCAAGCCATCGACAGGATACAGGCAGAGCGAGTCATCCTCACTGTTAGCCCCATACGCTATGCCAAGTATGGATTTCATGGCAGTCAGCTATCCAAGGCCACGCTGCTGCTCGCTGCTCAACAGGTGGTGAAAGCCAATCCCGATGTGGTGACTTACTTCCCCGCCTATGAGATTGTGAACGATGAGCTGCGCGACTATCGTTTCTATGCAGAAGATATGTTGCATCCCAGCCAGCAGGCGGTGGAGTACATCTGGCAACGATTCAGAGCTACTTACTTCGGGATGGCGGCAGAACAGTTTCTTGAAGACTGGCGCCCCATTCGCGAGGCTCGTGCTCACAAACCCTTCCATCCCGACAGTGAGGAACATCAGCGTTTCCTCCGTGCGATAGACGAGAAGGAAAGACGATTCAATGAGAAATATTTTAATTCGTAAAATAATGACATATACTATTGAAAAGATTACCACACTGATAGGTGCGCGTCGTTATGGAGATAGAGATAGCAACGTGGGATTTATACTCACCGATAGTCGTTCACTCTGTTTCCCAGAGGAAACTCTCTTCTTCGCTCTCCAGTCGGAGCGTAATGATGGTCACAACTACATTCCTGAGTTGTATCGCCGTGGTGTTAGAAATTTCGTAGTGTCGCAGGTGCCGAAGGGTTATGCTTCCGACTATCCTGAGGCCAACTTTCTTAAAGTGGTCAACACATTAGAGGCGCTGCAGCGACTGGCTGAGCGCCATCGTGATGAGTTCAACATCCCCATCGTGGGCATCACTGGCTCCAATGGCAAGACCATGGTGAAGGAGTGGCTGCATCAGCTGCTATCACCCGAACTCTTTGTCACACGTAGCCCTCGTAGCTATAATTCGCAGATTGGTGTGCCCCTCTCGGTGTGGCTCCTCAACGAGCAGACACAGCTGGGAGTCTTCGAGGCGGGCATCAGTCAGCCTGGCGAGATGTTGGCGCTTCGCGACATCATACAGCCTACCATCGCTGTGCTTACCTATTTGGGGGCTGCTCATCAGGAAAACTTTGAGTCGCTGGAGGCTAAATGCCGTGAGAAGATTATCCTTTTCCATGATGCCGAAACCATCGTGTATAATGGTGATGACGAGACGGTGAGTGGGGTGGTCAACGAGTATCAAGACTACAAGGGTGAGAAGCTCTACTGGTCTTTTAAGGACCCCCAGGCTCCTTTCTTTGTGAAGAATGTTGAGAAGAAAGGCAATCTTTCTATCATTACCTATATATATAAAGGTGAGGAAGACAGTTATTCACTGCCTTTCATCGATGAGGCTTCCGTCACTAACTCGATCATTGCTGCGGTAGTATCGCGCCGTCTCGGTCTCTCTGCCGAGAACCTCGACAAGCGTATGGCACTCCTCGAGCCTGTCGCCATGCGACTGGAGGTAAAGGAGGGACAGCATGGCTGCACCCTTATCAACGATAGTTACAACTCGGATATCAATTCGCTCGATATCGCTCTCGACTTTATGAGCCGACGCCCCGACCATAAAGGTCGTCGACATACCTTGATACTGAGTGATATCTTCCAGAGTGGTGAGTCGCCCAAAGACTTGTATCGCGAGGTGAGCGACCTGTGTCGCAAGCGTGGCGTGGTAAAGTTTATTGGCATTGGTCCCCAACTCTGTGAACAGAGTAATGAGATACAGATTTCTGAGAAGTTCTTCTTTGGTAATGTGGAGGAGTTTATCGACAGCGAGGTGTTCAAGTCTTTGCGCGATGAAGTCATCCTGTTGAAAGGCGCTCGTCAGTTTGGTTTCGACCAGCTCACTGAACTCTTGGTGAAGAAGGTGCACGAAACCACTCTTGAGGTCAATCTCAATGCAGTGGTTGCCAATCTCAACTACTACCGCTCATTCATGAAGCCTCACACCAAGTTGGTGTGTATGATCAAGGCCGATGGTTATGGAGCTGGTGCTGTGGAGATTGCCAAGACCCTGCAAGACCATCGTGTGGACTATCTTGCAGTGGCTGTAGCCGATGAGGGTGTTACCCTTCGCAAGAATGGTATCACCAGCAATATCATGATTATGAATCCTGAGATGACAGCCTTCAAGACCATGTTCGACTACGACCTGGAGCCGGAGGTCTATTCTTTCCGTTTGCTCGATGCCCTTATCAAGGCAGCAGAGAAGGAGGGAGTCACTGGCTTCCCCGTACATATTAAGTTGGATACAGGAATGCACCGCTTGGGCTTCGACCCGGAGAATGATATGGAGGAACTGATAGGTAGGCTGAAGCATCAGAACGCTATCATTCCTCGTAGTGTCTTTTCACACTTTGTGGGTAGCGATGATGATGGATTCGATGCGTTCTCTGCTCATCAGTTCGAACTCTTCGATAAGGGCAGTAAGCAGTTGCAGGCTGCCTTCGACCATAAGATATTGCGTCATATCTGCAATTCGGCAGGTATTGAGCATTTCCCAGAACGCCAGTTAGACATGTGTCGTTTGGGATTGGGACTCTATGGCATCAACTCTCGCAACAATGAGACCATCAACTGTGTGAGCACGCTGAAGACCACCATTCTGCAGATGCACCACATCAAGGCGGGTGAGAGTGTGGGCTATAGCCGCAAGACCATCCTTGACAGAGATAGCGTCATCGCTGCCATACCTATCGGTTATGCCGATGGGTTGAACCGCCGTTTGGGCAACCGTCATGCCTTCTGTCTTGTCAACGGACAAAAGGCTCAGTATGTGGGCAACATCTGTATGGATGTGGCGATGATCGATGTCACGGACATCGACTGCAAAGAGGGTGATAGTGTGGAAATCTTTGGTGAGCATCTGCCTGTCCAGACGCTGAGTGATATCCTCGAAACCATTCCTTACGAGGTGCTGACTACCATCAGCAATCGCGTGAAGAGGGTATATTATCAGGATTAACTTCTCTAAATTTGATAAGAAATTAAAGGAGTTAAGAAGTTAAAGGAGTTAAGACAAATGCCTTTGTGGACTTGAAATCAAACATTCAACACTTCACATTGGGCAAGGAGGCACTGGGAGGGCGTGGCATCTTGCCCGCCCATAAAAAATGTCCTACACACTAAACATAAAAAATAACAGAAGTTTCGCATGTACGGAAGTTATAGTAATTAAAGAAGTTATCACTCCCTTCGGTCGTTAGAAGTTATAGACAATAGCCTTTTTTGTTGTATAATTAGCTATAAAAAAGCATATGGCTTTAACTTCTCTAACTTCTTTAAATTCTTTAACTTCTCCATTTGCGAAAGTTGAATAAGGTATAAAAAGGTTGAGGAGTATGTCGCAAGGCATGCTCCTTTTTTTTGTTTTTAGGCGTCAATATATGTGTATATTATGTTTCGTTTGTGTATTTTATGATAATTTTTGGCTTAAAATACGTTAAAAGATTGGCCTGATTGGTTGAATGAATGGTTTATTTGTATAATTTTGCCAATGAAAAATTAACTACGCGAACAAAAAACGCCTCTTTAGAGAGGCTTCGAGATAAGTAAAAGAGGACTTCTGATAACATTGATGATTTCTAAACAGTAAGGGATGAATTTTTGTCCAAAAAGGACAAAGAATTCTGATATGATGTAAATGATGCAATCTCGTAAATGGGTGATAATTGAAATCTATCAAAAACCGAAATTAAATATAAATAAAATATCAAAGTAAAAGATGGAAAAGGTTCTATTAAAAAAAGTTTGCCTTGTTGTATCCATCCTCATAGGATTGGGTGGTAAGGTGTATGGACAAACAACTTTTGGGGCATCTTCTTATGTAAAGGATGATGCTTCCAAAAAGGTTACGATTACTCTCAATGCTAATGGGGATTTGGCAAATCTACCATGGTTTGGGGCTGGTTATTTTAATGGCTATGATTGTATTATTAATACTGCCAATGGAGTGAAGTTGACAACCGATGATTTTGCTAAGATAGTACAGTTTTCGTACAATTTTGGAAGTCAAAATAACATTTTGGATTTTAATGGTGCAGAGTTTGATGAGGGTGTTGATTTGGTTTCTTGTTTTCCAAATTCTGCATCATCTCCAGCATTTGTTATGCCAAAGAAATCATTGGCTCCTTTGTCGATGTTGCAAACAAACTTGTTTTCAATGGCAACAGAGGACGGAATTTCTACCATTTATTTTAAGGACACAAATAAGACGTTTGCTAAGGCTATAAATTGGCAAGACTATCTGAAAAATAGTTCTAAGATAACAGTGTTAGGAGAGGTAAATGCCGACATGGATTATTCTTCATGTACACAGTTGAAGACTTTGGATATTGTTAGTCCAAGTTTTAAGAATTCAGCTTCAAAGATTACTGTTCCTGAAGGTATTACTAAAATTAAGGTATTGGCAGGTTTTGATGTTGCTCGTATTTTGCCTGAGACTGTTCGTGAAAAAGTTAAAGAATTTACTCCTAAAGCTGACCCTTTTAAGGTTGAAGGATGTTATATAACCATTAACTTGGATAAAGTAACAAGTTTGGAATCAGCTTATTCTTCTGCAATCTCCTCAATGAAATCAAGTAGTTCCCTTTTGAAAAATGCTAATCCTTGTGAAGTCGTTATTAATGGCAAGATAACGCCTACAGATTTGGCATATTTCAAGAATATCAATACTGAATATCTTGATTTGTCAAATGCAACATTTATAGATTCTGATGGAAATGAAAGTGATGATTTTGTAAACTCAGAGAATTTCGCTAATGAAAATATAAAGGATTTGATATTCCCTATTGGAAAAGAGAAACTTGTAACGGAAAATAATGTCTCTCGTTTTCAGGCGTTAGAGGCGGCTGGTACCTATACCGTAATGGAGCCAGCTTCTGAAGATGGTAATACGAAAGCAAAGTATTCTTTGACAGCATATATTAATAAGGCAGGTAAATTGTATAATTTGACAGGAGGCTTGGTTGGTATTGGCAGCACTATTACCAAGAATGGTTCTGTTCAGGCTGATGCAAATGGTCAATATCCAGTGACCTCTTTGACTTTTAATCCAGATTTGCAAAATGTCCAGTCCATCAAGTTGTCTGGTAAGGCAAATGCTGCTGATCTTGGTAGCGGAGATGTTTATTTGGATGAGAAAGGACATCTTTCTGTAGAGCAGTACTCTGATGGAATGGGCTATACGCAAATAAAGGCTAAGGAAACTTCATCAGTAGTTGCTGGTGCTTTGAACCATGGTAATTTTACATCTGTAGATTATGCTGATTTAAAACTTGATATCGATGAAAATACAGCGGAAGATATAAAAAAAGCTGCACAGAATGACCTCTGTTTTTCTATTTTAAATGCTTATAGTCATGTAGCAGATTTTAAATTACCAAGAGATAAGAATGTCTATCGTATTCCCAACAATGCGTTCATGTTCGGTACTTTTGATTTGAAGAGTATTTGTATTCCTGCCAATATTACAGAAATTGGTGGCGCTGCTTTCAAGGGCAATTTTAAGACCACTCTTATATATACTGACAACGGAAAGTCTGGAGAAGATTTTAAGTATGTTGTTGCTGGAAAGTTGGTGGATGAAATCACAAATGAGAATCATAGCATAACTTTGCCAATTCATCTCCAGAAAATAGAATCTGGTGCTTTTGCGCTTGTAGAAAAAATAACAGATGTTTATGTCTTGACTGCTGAGGCTCCTGTTTGCGAAGTAAACTCTTTTAGTTCAGGAACACTTTATGGTTGGGGTGGCTTTACTAATGTCAATCCAATTACTCATAGTAGTTATGTCAATCCAAATCTAAATCCGGATGATAATTCTAAAACATTTGGTGTTCTTCATTGGCCTCGAGGTATTCATAAAAAGGAAGTGATGAAGTTTACAGATATTACTCGTAAGTATAGTATCCAAGATGGTTTGCAAAATACTGATGGTGATGGTAATACATTAGTATGGCCTAACCAAATGGAATATAATAAAGCTTATCTGCAAGGTTCTCATGGATATCTTTGGAATGCATGGCCTACAACTGAGTGGGTTCAGCCAAATTCTGAAAAGAAAGTGGCAGACGACTTATTTGAAAAATATGGTTCAAATTCTAAATATGTATTCTATTCTGCGGATGGTACAACAGATTATGACACGGAAGAGTATAATGCAGACTATCGTGGATGGCATCAGTTTGTGTTAACAGGTTCTGTCAACTATAAATCTGATGACCCGGAATTTGATTTCGCAAGATACAAAGAGGATGATTGGTATTCTATTTGCTTCCCATTCGATTTGGACGAAGATGAAGTACTCAATATCTTTGGTGTTCCTGCTAATAAAACTGTATTGGCGAAATTTAGCAACGAAGAGACTGTTACAGAAAAACCTCTTTTGCCAAATTTGTGTACTCTTTGGAAAGTCGTGAGAAATAGTAGTACCAATCAAATATCCCTTTGGTTTACTGATAATCTTGTTAAGGCTGGTAAGGATTGGGACAGAGAGACTTCTAAGATGATTGAACCAGAAACAAACGCTTATGGTAAGAAAATATTAATTAAGGCAGGTTATCCTTATTTAATTAAGCCATATTTGCCTGCTGATGTAAAAGAAGAAATTAAGGCTCGTGCTAAGCGTATTTTGACTTATAGAGCTGAAAATAATTCTGAAAATGCACGTGATTTTGATAAGACATACAACCAAAAATTGCCATATAGAGATTGGATAGTTCAAGCTGAAGACCCTAATGGCAACAAGTTGAAGACAGAGTCGGGTGAGCCATTCAACTATCAATTCTTGGGAACATATTATACTCTTGATTTGGTGCCTAAGTATAGTTATTTTATGGCAAACAATGGTACCCAAAATGTGTGGTATTATAATGTTTGGGAACCTGAAGTATATTCTGCACCTTGGAATGCAAATACTTGTATTGTTGGTCCAATGTCTAACTTGAATTTGGAGTATAGTGCAGACCAAAAAGACTTTACTTCGGTAACGTTTAACTTTAGCTCAAATGACGATAGTTTTACTAAAGCCAATCGTGCTAAGTTGTTGATGAATTTTGGTAATGACGGACAAACTACAGAAATTGTCAATATTGAAGATAATGGTAAATTAGTGACAGTCCCTGTAGGTACAGTTTACAATATGAATGGACAAGTAGTACGTAAGAACGCTTCGTTGGCAGGTCTTTCTAAGGGAGTTTATATATTGAATGGCAAGAAATATATCGTTAGATAATTAATAAGAATATAAAATATGAAAAAGAAATATATATGCCCAACTACTAAACTATTGAAAATGGATGTTGGCTTTGGAATAATGGCTGGTTCTGGTGGAAGAGATACTGATAATAATGGACCGCAAGGTAGCATTGATACAGAAACTCCGCCTCCTCCAGGAGGAGGATCTCAATCCAAAGGCTATAATGCTTGGGAAACATGGGATGAGTTTTAAACCATTTACACTTTTATTTAATAGATTGCATTTATATTTGTGATGAAGGAAGGGTGTTTGTCGTGGAGACAAGCGCCCTTTAATCGTATATTGTATGGTAATCTGTCATGCCAAACGCAGTGGGCAAGTTTGCCCAACTCATATAATCTACTTTGCCCATAAGGATGGGCAGAACTGCCTCTTGCGATGGGTAAGGTTGTTCATAGGTATGTTCTGACTCTGATTATGTGGATTTTCCGCCGAGAAGCCGGAGGTAGTGATTTTGATTAATCACATTCCTCTTTCAGCTTGACTACGGCATTAATCCAAGGTGTTGCTTGATTCCTTGGAGATTTCAAAAATGTGTTGTTGTGTTGAAGACTTGAAACGGTTTATTGTGAATTTACCTTGCTGCTTACGGCAGGGGCGTTGCCACAATTGATGTTATCATCATTTTCGATTGCAAAATTATTATTTTATATAATGTATAAGGTGGAAAAAATATTTTTTAGTGGTGAAAAAATGTCGAATGTCTGAAATTTGTTATTTTTTGTAACATATCTGACTGATTATTGTACGATTTTACATAATATTTTTCAATTAAAAAGTGATTTTGAAGAAAAAATGTGTATCTTTGCAAAATCAAACTCTTGCGTGCCTTGGAAGAATACTATTAGAAGAAGGGCTTTGACAGAGGGAGATAATAACAATTCAACTAAAAACAAATCAAAAGCGAAGCACTGATTACGTGCTTTTAGCTTACTAAAATTTTCTGTAATAAATGGAACAAGTATTTAGCTATATCATTAGCTTGGGTGCCAGCGTGATGATGCCTATCATTTTCACAATCATAGGCTTGTGTATCGGAATGAAGTTTGGAAAGGCACTGAAGTCTGGCCTTTTCGTCGGAGTGGGTTTTGTGGGCTTGGGTGTCGTTACGGCATTGCTTACCTCCAACTTCAATGATCCTTTAAAGTTGATTTCTGATATTTATCATCTCCAACTCAATGTCTTTGATATGGGATGGCCTGCAGCAGCTGCTGTGGCGTATAATACGGCTGTAGGCGCTTTGATTATCCCCATCTGCTTGGGTGTCAACTTCCTGATGCTGATTACCAAGACCACACGTACTGTTAATATCGACCTATGGAACTATTGGCACTTTGCTTTTATCGGTGCTGTGGCTTACTTTGTGATGGGCGAGAGTCTGTTGTGGGGATATTTTGCTGCCATCGTGTGCTATATCATCACCTTGGTGTGTGCCGACCTGACAGCTGAGAAGTTCCAGAAATACTATGACTTGGATGGTATTTCCATTCCTCAGCCTTTCTGTCAGAGCTTTATGCCGATAGCTATATGCTTCAACAAACTGCTCGATATGATTCCAGGGTTCTCTAAACTCGATATTGATGCAGAAGGACTCAAGAAGAAGTTTGGTGTACTGGGAGAGCCGCTGGTGCTGGGTGTTATTGTAGGTGCTCTGATAGGATGGGCAGCACAACTCGACATCAAGAAAGTTCTGTTCTTAGGTGTTACTATGGGTGCAGTGATGGAGCTGATTCCTCGTATTACCTCTTTGTTTATAGATGGTCTGAAACCTATCTCTGAGAAGACTCAAGAGTTGGTAAAGAAGAAATTCAATGGTAAGAAGGTACACATCGGTATGAGTCCTGCACTCGTTATCGGTCATCCCACTACCTTGGTAGCTTCTGTCATCTTGATACCCGTCATACTTGCTATCGCTGTTTTCTTGCCAGGTAATCAGTTCTTGCCTTTGGCATCATTGGCAGGTATGTTCTATCTATTCCCACTCATTCTGCCATTCACTAAGGGTAATGTGGTGAAGACCCTCATCATTGGTCTTGTGGCGCTTATTGTCGGTCTGTATTTTGTTACCGATATGGCTCCCGACTTCACGTTGGCAGCCAACCAAGTGTATACAGCTACAGGTGATAATGCCGCTCATATCCCTGACGGATTCTCTGGTGGAGCCCTCGATTTTGCTTCTTCACTCTTCGGATGGTTGATTTATCGTGGCGTGAAGCTTCAGTATGTTGGTATGGCTCTGCTCTCTGTGGTAACTCTTGCCATGATGGTGCTAAATCATCGTCGCATCGTGTGCGAAGAAAGAAAGGCAAAGGCTCAGAGTGAGGAAGTAGAATAAGGTATCATTATTCAAATAGAAGAATTTAAAAAAAAACAATCATAATATGAAGAAAACGATTTTATCTTTTGCTTTGTTGCTGCTTGCCAGTGCAGGCTTTGCACAGTGTGGCAAGAATGTTGGTTATGAGGTAAAGGCAGAAAACGCCTACACTAACTATAATGTGCGTTATGCCAGTCATCCACAGGATGCTAAAAACTATGATACCAAGCGACTGCGTGCTGAGTTTGCCATTGAGAATGTGATGGTTCCAGGACAGGTGAACTGGACTTATACGATGTTCGACCGTTTCCTTATTGGTGGTGCTGTGCCTACTGCAGCTCCGCTGAAACTCACATCTATCGCTCCGCTTTACACCGATAAGCCCAACGATCAGAAGAATCTTCTCGACAATCGTGAGTTGGGTATCATCAATGTTGGTGGTGAGGGTTTCGTTACTGTAGATGGCAAAAACTATACTTTGGGATTCCAGGAGGCTCTCTATGTGGGACGCGGTGCCAAGGAAATCACTTTGGCAAGCAAGGATGCCGCTAAGCCTGCTCATTTCTATATGAATAGTGCTACAGCTCATAAGGCTTATCCTACCAAGAAGGTTACGCTGAAGGAAGCTAACAATATCAAGGCTGGTAGTCTGAAGGAGAGTAACGACCGTGTTATTCATCAGATGATAATTGATGGTGTGGCTGGTGTGCGTACTTGTCAGTTGCAGATGGGTATCACTGAGCTGAAGGAGGGTAGTGTGTGGAACACCATGCCTGCACACTTGCACCTTCGTCGCATGGAGACTTACTTCTACTTCAATGTACCAGAGGGACAGAAAGTGATGCACGTCATGGGACAGCCACAGGAGACTCGTCCTATGTGGCTTCTCAACGAGCAGGCGGTTATCGCTCCTGAGTGGTCTATCCATTGTGCTGCAGGTACAAGCAATTATACCTTTATCTGGGGTATGGCTGGCGAAAACCTCATCTATAACGATATGCAGGTGGTGAAGATTCCTGATTTGAAATAACAATATAAATGCTTAAAAACTTTAATAATGAACGCTATTCAAACAAGTAAAATGTCCAACTTCCGTTGGGTTATCTGTGCGTTGCTCTTCATTGCAACCACTGTCAATTATATGGACCGTCAGGTTCTGTCATTGACATGGAAAGACTTTATCGCTCCAGAGTTTCACTGGACTGATGACCACTATGGTACGATTACGGGTCTTTTCTCTATCTTTTATGCTGTGGCTAACCTCTTCGCAGGTAAGTTCGTTGACTGGATGGGAACCAAGAAGGGTTATCTCATCGCCATCTTCGTATGGTCTACAGGTGCTGTGATGCATGCAGGTTGCGGATGGGTAGCCATGCAGATGGAGGGCTACGACTCTATTGAGGCGTTGCGCATGGTACAGGCAGGTAGTGATGCTGCCGTTGCTATTGCTACCATCAGTGTATGGCTCTTCCTCTCTTGTCGTCTGATTCTTGCTGTCGGTGAGGCAGGTAACTTCCCTGCTGCCATCAAGGTGACTGCAGAATATTTCCCTAAGAAAGACCGCGCTTTCTCTACCGCCATATTTAATAGTGGTGCATCGGTAGGTGCTTTGGCTGCTCCTGCTACTATTCCTTTGCTGGCTCGCAGCATGGGCTGGGAGTGGGCTTTCATCATCATCGGTGTGCTCGGTTATGTGTGGATGGGTCTCTGGGTATGGCTTTATGAGAAGCCTTCTAAGAGCAAGCGCGTCAATAAGGCTGAGCTTACTTACATTGAGCAGGATGAGGAAATCGAGACCTCGGATGCTGTAGAAGAAGAGACTGAGGAGAAGTCTATCAGCTTCTTGAAGTGTTTCACTTTCCGTCAGACTTGGTCATTCATCGTAGGTAAGTTGATGACTGATGGTGTGTGGTGGTTCTTCCTCTTCTGGGCTCCTGCTTATTTCTCTGATCAGTATGGTTACTCATCTGACTCAGGTATGGGTATTGCCCTCATCTTTACTCTTTATGCTATTGTTACGGTTTTGAGTATTGGTGGTGGTTACTTGCCAACTTACTTTGTTGATAAGAAGGGTATGAATCCTTATATCGGTCGTATGCGTGCCATGTTGATTTTTGCTTGCTTCCCATTGCTCGGTTTGATAGCACAGCCTATGGGTGAGTACAGCGCATGGTGGCCTGCTATCATCATCGGTTTGCTCGGTGCGGGTCATCAGGCTTGGTCTGCCAACCTGTATTCTACCATCGGTGATATGTTCCCTAAGTCAACAGTTGCTACCATCACTGGTATTGGTGCTATGGCTGGTGGTATCGGTTCGTTCCTTATCAACAAGGGTTCTGGTATGCTCTTTACATACGCAGAAGGTCAGGGTGCTGCTTTCAGTTTCATGGGCTTCGATGGTAAGCCAGGTGCTTACATGATTGTATTCTGCATCTGTAGTGTGGCTTACCTCATTGGTTGGTGTATCATGAAGGCTTTGGTTCCTAAGTACAAGCCTATTGTAGTGGAGTAATGATGAATTAATCATGACTAATAGATAATGAATATTTCTGTTATTCAATTATTGAATACTAAATAAGAAAAGCGCATCAGCAAAATAAATGTTGATGCGCTTTTATATTTTCCCTTTTTGGAGCCTTTTTTTACCTTTTTACTTTTTTACCTCTTTTACCCTTTTACCTTTAAATAAATCCCTGTTTCTTCAGTGCCTCCATGAGTCCTGTGCTCATAGCCTCACAATCCTTCTTGGTGTAGCGAATGTCGGTAAACACTTGGGCAAGTGTTTCTACATGGTTGATACGTACAAACTCTTGGTTCTCTTCAAGAGCTTCCTTTTCGGCATAGAAGTCATCTATCTTCTCAGGAGTATAGTCTGCATAGGTCTCGTTATGTATGATGGAGCGCAGAGGCAGGCGATCGCTCAGCGAAGGCTGTTCATCGGGCCATCCCACGGTGAGAGTGGCAACAGGCATTACCAGCTTAGGCAACTGTAAAGTATCGATAATCATCTGAGGCATATAGATTGTTGTGCCTAAGAAGCAAGTACCTAACCCTGCTTCTTCTGCCAGGTTGGTAAAGGTCTGGGTGAAGAGTAGAGCGTCGGTAGCAGCATTCATAAAAGAGAGGATGTTGTCATAGCCGGGGTGAGCCTTGCGATGTTCTGCCCATAGCGTGGTGCGGCGATAGTCGGCACAGATCGTTAGTACGACGGGGGCGCTTGTCACCATGGGTTGATTGAAGTGGGCTGGTGCCAAGGCTTTCTTGCCTTCTTCGCTACGGGTTACTACTACGCTATATAGCTGCAGATTGCCCATGGTAGGGGTGCGTTCTGCTTCCTCGAGCAAACTATTGAGCAATGTTTCTGATACCTCGCGGTTGGCATATTTGCGAATGGATGTTCTTTTTTTGATTGATTCCATAAGTCTCTATATATATAATAATGTATAAGAATTGTTTGAATGATATTTGTGCAAAGTTACACAATCTTTCTTGATTTCTGCACATTCTACTTCCTTTTTGTTCTTTTGTACTGCAAAAAGTTGCATAGTTGGGAAATAAAAGTTAAATTTGCATCCAAATTTAGTTGAACATTCATAGAACTAACCTTGTAAATGGAGAATAAAGATCGAAAAACTTTCGAGCAGGCATGCCATGAGGTCTTGGAACAAGTGCATCAAATCCTCTTTGATTTTCGCCAACGCTTTGAAGGCGAACAAGTGGATATTACCAAGATCCATCGTGAACTGGTGAAACAGGTAAACGACGTACTCAATATTCAGCCTTGCCATCCCGAAGTGGTGGAGGTTCGCCCTAAAGAGTTGGACTGTGATGTGGTTAGATTTCAGAACAACAAAGACAAGTGGGTAGCCCTTGTCGGATTGCTCGATGGTCATCCCTATGAAATATTTACTGGTCTTCTCGATGATGAGGAAGGCATCATGTTACCCAAGTCGGTAATGAAAGGTAAGATCGTAAAGGAAGTGAATGGTGATGGTACCAAGCGTTACGACTTCCAGTTTGTTAATAAGCGTGGATACAAGATGACTCTTGAAGGTTTGAGCGAGCGTTTTAATCCTGAATATTGGAATTATGCCAAACTCATATCGGGTGTGCTTCGTTATCGGATGCCTATTGAGCACGTCATCAAGTTGGTAAGTCAACTACAGCTCACCTCTGAAAGTATCAATACCTGGAAAGTGGGTGTGGAGCGTGCATTGAAGAAGTATGTGTACGATGAATCTCAATCTTCAGAGAAGGAGGTGGAGTATGACGGCGAAGAGTAATCCTGCGATGGAAGGGTGGCAGGCAAAGAGTACTAAAATCTTTCTACGCCAGGTGCGCTTTCATGCCTATCATGGTGTGCTCGAACAGGAGCGCAGAGTAGGCAATGATTATGTCATCAACGTGGTGGCAGAATGTGACTTCACTCACGCCATGCTGACCGATGAACTCGAAGATACGGTGAGTTATGCCGATATCTATTCTCTACTGAAAGAGGAGATGGCGGTGCCAAGCAAGCTCCTTGAACATGTGGCAGGAAGAATTGGTGAGCGTCTGTTTAATGAATTTCCCTCTCTTCAGAGTCTCGACATTTCTATCATGAAGGTAAACCCACCTTTTGGCGCCGATTGTGAAGGTGCTGGCGTAGAGGTACACTTAATGAATTATAAAACTTTGTGTCAAAGTTAGGTTTTCTGCTATGAAATGCTTAATTTTGCACCATCATCCGCAACGATATGTTTAGCAAGAAGATATTATCCTTGGTGGTTATGTGGCTGTTGTTGGTCTTGAATGTGTTCTCGGCCAGCAATCGTTTTACACTCGTTATAGATGCCGGTCATGGAGGGCATGATGCAGGAGCATTGGGTTCCATGTCAAAAGAAAAGGACATCAACCTGTCGGTGGCTTTAGCTTTCGGAAAATATGTAGAGCGTAATCAGCCCGACGTCAAGGTGGTGTATACACGTAAGACCGATGTGTTTATTCCTCTGAAGGAGCGTGCTAATATAGCCAATAGAGCCGGTGCTGATCTCTTTATTTCAGTTCATACCAATGCCTTGCCTGCTGGTAAGATAGCAAGAGGCTTTGAGACTTATACACTCGGTATGCACCGTGCCAAGGATAACCTCGATGTGGCTATGCGAGAGAACTCGGTGATCTCCATGGAGAAGGGATATCAGCAAACTTATCAGGGCTTCGATCCTCGTTCTTCGGAGAGTTATATCATCTTTGAGTTTATACAAGGCAAGAATATGGAGCGCAGCGTGGAGTTGGCACGACTCATTCAGCGTAGTGTATGTGCAGGAGCCAACCGCCCCAACAAGGGGGTGCATCAGGCTGGATTCTTGGTGCTACGAGAAACTTCTATGCCTGGATGCTTGATAGAACTGGGATTCATTACCACACCCGATGAGGAGGCTCTCCTCAATACCGCCAGTCGTGTAGACGACATTGCAAGAAGCATCTATCAGGCCTTTGCGCAGTATAAGGATAAATATGACAAGGGTGTGTCGGTGCCTTATCGTCCAACGGGTGATGATGCTACTGATGTGCCTTCTATAGTGCCATCTGACTTTAAGGAAGATAAGGCATCTGTTGTGGTACAGCCTACCACTCGTGCTGCTGTGCGCACAGCACCTGCAAGCAAGGTAAAGGAGAAGGCGACTCCTGTAGCCAAGCAACCACGCCAAGTTCAAGACAAACCTGTCTTCAAAGTACAGGTCTTGACCAGTAGTCGTATGCTGCATGCAGGAGATAGTCACTTCAAAGGCGAAACCCAAATAGATTCATATCAAGAGAATGGTATGGTGAAGTACACCATAGGGGCTTCTACCAACTATAATGAGATCTATCGTTTGCGAAAGTCATTGCTCGAAAAGTTCCCAGAGGCCTTTATCATCGCCTTTAAGAATGGAGAAAAGTATGACGTAAGCCAAGCTATAAGAGAGTATAAACAGAACAAGAATAAATAGAAGAATATGAATATGAGCAAGGAAATAAAGATAGCCCTCGTTGCTGTCGTAGGTATCTTGATTATGTACTTCGGAATCAACTTTCTGAAGGGCATCAACCTCTTTTCGTCACACAACTATTATTACATCACTTTTACAGACATTCAGGGACTGGGAGCCTCTACACCTATTTATGCCGATGGTTATAAGGTGGGAACTGTAGATGCTGTGCAGTTCGACTATGCACAGACAGGCCCTATCAAGGTGCAGGCTAATATCGACAAAGCATTACGTATCCCTGCTGGTTCTAAAGCAGAGATAGAGAAAGATATCATGGGCAATCTGCAAATCAACTTGTTGTTGGCAAACAATCCTCGTGAACGCATAGAACCAGGAGGCATCATTCCTGGCGCTGTCAATGCGGGAGTAATGGGGAAGGTTGCTGACATGGTGCCTACCATCGAGAAGATGCTACCTAAACTCGACTCTATCTTGGGAAGTCTCAATGCTCTATTGGCAGACCCAGCCTTGGCGGCTTCACTGCACAATGTGGAGACTATTACTTCCAACCTCACCGTCTCTACTCGTGAACTCAACACACTCATGACTGGACTCAACAAGCAGGTGCCTGGTATGATAAACCGTGCCAACGGAGTGCTTGATAATACCCAACAGTTGACAGCCAACTTGGCAAGCCTCGATGTACAGGGTACACTCGACAAGGTAAACCGCACTTTGGCTAATGCAGAGGAGTTTACTAACAAACTCAATAGCAATCAGGGTACACTCGGATTGTTGATGAACGATCCTCAGTTGTATCACCAGCTCAATGCTACAGTGCGCGATGCAGACTCACTGGTTATCGACCTGAAACAGCATCCTAAGCGCTATGTACATTTTTCAATCTTCGGAAAGAAAGATAAATAAAGATTTGTGTATTTGCTATTTATTTTATAACTTTGCAGACAGGTTCGCTTTTTTTGAAGCTGCCTTAAAGTATCAATAAATAGTAAATACATCATATAGAGAATGTTAGCAAGTCCTAAGCCACTCTGGGATAACTGTTTGGCAGTTATTCGGGATGCAGTGAAGCCCGACCAATATAAAACTTGGTTTGAGCCTATTGTCTTCGAGTCGTATAAGCCGGCTACGAAGACTTTGTTGCTTAGGGTGCCCAGTACCTTTTTCTATGAGTATTTGGAGGCTAACTATGTAGATTTGCTAAGCAAGGTGCTGCAGCGCAACTTTGGCGAAGGTGTACGGTTGGCTTATCGAGTTGTAGCCGACCTGGAGCATAAGAAAACGATTGTTCTCGAGGCCGATCCTAATGATGTGGATGTTGCAGAACAGCGTCGTATTCAGGCAGAGCAGCCCCAAGCGCAGCCTCAAGATATTGATACGCAGCTTGACCCGAAACTCACATTCAACAATTATGTAGAGGGTGCCAGCAACAAGCTTCCTCGTTCTGTGGGTTACTCTATAGCAGAGCATCCCAATACCACTCAGTTTAATCCGATGTTTATCTACGGCCCATCGGGCAGTGGCAAGACTCATCTTGTCAATGCTATTGGCGTGTTGGCCAAGAAGACATATCCCAAGAAGCGAGTTCTCTATGTGAGTGCGCGCCTCTTCCAGAACCAGTACATTGAGGCGGTGCTGCATAACTCTACCAATGATTTTATCAACTTCTATCAGACGATAGATATGCTGATAGTGGATGATATTCAGGAGTGGGCTGGTAAGACTAAGACTCTCAACACCTTCTTTCATATTTTTAATAGCCTTTTCCGCAACGGTAAACGCATCATCTTAGCGAGTGATCGTCCTCCGGTGGAACTGAAGGATATGCCCGACCGACTGCTTACCCGATTCTCGTGCGGACTGGTGGCAGAGTTGGAGAAGCCTAATGTGCAACTCTGTGTCGACATCTTAGAGAGTAAAATCCGTCGTGATGGATTGCAGATTCCTACAGATGTGATAGCTTTCATTGCTCAGACGTGTAATGGAAGTGTGCGCGATTTGGAGGGGGCTATCAATGGTTTATTGGCCTATAGCATCGTATACAATAGTAATATTGATATCCGATTGGCAGAACGTGTCATTAAACGTGCTGTCAAGGTGGATGATCATCCACTCACCATTGACGATATTATAGAGAAAGTGTGTCATCACTTCAATGTCACCCCTACTGCTGTCAATAGTAAGAGTAGAAAGCGCGAGTATGTGGTGGCTCGACAGGTAACGATGTTCTTGGCAGCTAAGCATACCAAGATGCCTGCTTCAAGAATCGGTAAACTGGTAGGTAATCGTGACCATAGCACGGTAATCCATAGTTGCACGAAAGTTGAGCAACGCCTCAAGTTGGATGCCGATTTCAGAGATGAATTGACAAGTATAGAAAACTCAATGAAGCTGAAAAACAACGTATAGTTAGTTTTTCAGCTTCAATGTTTTATAGAATAACCGTAATGTAAGTTAAGAAGTTATAGACGTTAGAGGATTAAAGTAGTCTTTTTTATTGTTGATTTTTCTCTAAAAAGGCAATTGACTTTAACTCCTAACGAGTGAGGAAAGTGATCATTCTTCTAACTTATTCTTTAATTTCCTTATTATTTTATCATCTTCTTCCACTTGAAATAGCCTGCTACGGCAATGATGACATACAGTCCGTAGAGACCAGCCTTGAAGGGTATGCCTTTTACGATATACAGGTAGCAGCATACTACATCGACGATGATCCAGAAGAACCATTGCTCGATGTACTTGCGTGCCAAGGCCCACAGACCCACAAAGCTCAGGGCGTTGGTGAAACCGTCGAGAAGTGGAACCGTAGAATTAGTATAGGTCGCCAATATATAATAGGTGAGTCCCCATGCCACAAGGAAGAAGACGGTGGCAGGAAGATAGAGCGACTTGCGCATACGGGTAATCGGCAGCTCTTCCTCAGCCTTCTGGTTGTGCTTCTTGCCAAACTTCCATACGGCATATCCGTAGACTGCAGCCACAGTATAGTAAGCAGCCATACCGGCATCGCCATACAGACCATGACTCCAATAGAGCCAGATGTCGAGGGCTGGCATCACAATGCCTACCAGCCAGAGATAAATGCTGGCACGGTACTCCAACAGGATGTAAGCCAGTCCGAGTACCGTGGTGAAGATGTCTAAACCATGTGATGTGATGAAATCCATCATGATGTTTTAGTCGTTTTGT
>OLGY01000333.1_pt1 | contig 35964 bp, 33 predicted proteins | sample 1605951 | NCBI WGS metagenome assembly OLGY01 (sample SAMN03283280) | human gut metagenome | biome: human-associated habitat; material: feces | host: Homo sapiens | place: Peru | collected 2012
CCAGCCGTTCCTCGCTGAACTCGCCGTGATACAACTCCACAAAGTGCATCATGCCATGCAGGACAGATGCACGGAATGAATCGGGCTTGCCATCCCACGCAGCCACGATTATCCGCAGGGATTCGCAGTAGATCTTTTCGCCCATCTCGTTATACAGCTTGAGTGCGGTGCCCACGCAGCTGATGCGGTAGTCGCTCAACTGCAAACTGTCATAGTTGAATGCCAGCCCCACCCGGTTGGTAGCAGCGAGAAATTCTTTGGAAGGAGCATCATCGCCCGCAACCTTTGCTCGCAGCTTGATGCCCGCAGACAAAGGGGCAGAATGGCCGTTCTGCTCGGCAAAGAGCAGGGCTTCCTGCTGCATGGTCATACCGGTGTAGACCTTGCAGAGAATCGGCAAGGCTCTGCCGCCGTTACGAAGGATGCGCGCTTCGATGGTGTGCTGGCCATCCACCACATAATACTTGCCGTTGCGGAAGCTGATCTTCGGCTCATTCGCAACGTATTCGTTGAAGTCAGCAGCAATCAGTTCCACCCGCTTGCGCTGCACACCCCGCTGGTAGATTTCACGGGGGTAGATCAGCTTACTGCTGTGAATCACCCTCATTTGGTAAGGCGGGGTGATATTGAAGGAAGCGGCAAAATTGTTCGTGTCGTTTTTCAGGCGCATCTGATTTCCTCCTTAATTCGCCAAATGTATTTTTCAGCTTCGGTCAAAATCTCAGTCACTTGCTTCTTACGCTTCGGGCTGGTGAGCAAGCTGGGATTAAAGGTGAAGCTGTATTCAAGCCGCTGGATCATTGCATGAACAGCGGATTGCAGTTCGGTGTATAACATCATTTCTTCGACTGTTCCTGCATCCTCAAAATCGGATTTGATAGGAGTGTAGGGATAGACAGGCGGCTTACCGTCAACTACTTCTGGCGGTGCGTAAGCCGCCGTAGAGCGGATGATAGGTTTGAGTTTTTGGATACTTCCCATCGGGTTCAGCGCAAGGCTGATTTTTACAGCATCATCGACCCGCCCCATCTCTTCTGGGGTGAGGTGTCCGACAAATCTTTTGACACGGCTTTTGTCGATGGTGAAGATTTGCTCAGCCTGAACGATGGACGGCTCCAGCCCCTCCGGTTCCACCAGACAATGCGTCGGCTGCGTAGCTTTCTTTTCTGTCTTACTTGTCAAAGTCGCAATGATCAATGTCGGTGAACAGGAGTTTCCCACATCGTTTTGTAAGATGACCGCTGGACGGGTTCCGCTTTGTTCGGAACCCGTGCGGTTGTCAAGTCGAACGAAGTAGATGTCTCCGCGTTGGAATTTCAAAGTAGATTCCAAATTGCGAAACCTCCGTTTGGATATGTAAGAAACCCACTGCACCTCCTAGGCAGCGGGTTTCTGTTGAAGTATGGGAACAATTCTTTTTATACGATACACATCATCTCCTTCGATGACTGAGATAAAGCACCGATATCAGCGGTGCATTACAACATAATCGTAACCGCGCCGGGTCTGACAGACAGTGCAAGTGTCCATGCTGTTGTCTGCACTCGGCACGATAGCAATTTTGAAAGCCTTGGCTTCTACGAAATGTCGCAGACAGGTTGCACAGAGGGTTCGGATGGACTTGATCATTTCCGGGGTCAGTTCCATCTCCTCGTAAATCTCCTGTTCGCGCACCGTAGGATTCAACTCGTCCATTTGAGTAGTCCTCCGTGTTAGTAAAGGTGATTAGCGGATAAATATGTAAAAGAACAGGCGTGACCGGAGACCGAAAACAGCATCCGGTCACTCCTGATAAAATATGTTCAGGTCTCGCATATTCGCCCTCGGCTCCCTGCGAGTGGGGCATAAACATCTGGCAGCGGACTTGTACCGCTTCATTGGCATTTCAGCCACCCCGTCTGCTTTGTGACCGGGCCGCGAATTACGGAAGTATCATTATCGGAGTACCAGATGACGGAACTATTCAGTTTTCAAGGTGCGTGAGGTCGGACGCTTTGCCCTGCGGCAGATGCCGCTTGGGAAATTGTCCCTTCACTTACGAACCCAGTTGAAAGGTCAATTCGTAGCATTGAAATCAAAGTTTTTCAAAAAATTAGTAATTCTCTTGATTTTAATGCTTATCGTGGGGTGAGAAACGCCCAAGACTTTAGAAATTTCAGTGACGGTGTAGCCCTCATAGGCGTATAGCGTCAAAAGTTTGAGGTCGGCAACAGACAGCTTCTCTAAGCCGGCTTGCAAACGTTCGTTTTGGACTTCACCCACCCACGCAAAGCGCGTTTTCGTTTCGTGATAGGTGTCCGTCACGGTAGTGGCTCGCACAAAGTCAGCATAATCGTTTCGATTTTCGGAATCGTCTGCACTCGGAATCTCAACATCGTAACGATGGTGGGCACGGTCATCATTGAATACCGCCAGATCGTACTCATACATCTTCTGGATAGCGTCCTCCTTCATGCCAGCAGCCCGGTATTCTTCCCGGAGCTTGTCCCATTTAGCATAGAAGCTACGGCGGGCATTTCCGCTATTGTAGTTCATATAAACCTCCAAATTTTCGATAAAGCGTAAAATGTCGAAAATTTGGAAGGCTAGCGATAAACACCGTAGGGGTTCACAGCCATGCGCTGCTTGTAGCCGGAGATCTTCTTCTCCCGCAGCTTGTCCACGCAGTTCATCATGTCAGTCATTTTCTTGTCCTTTCCCCCGGACTCAGGGAGGGGAAGGATACCGATGACGGAGACTGGATAGAAGGGTTCACGCCATGCACTGAACCAACCTGCAAAACGCAAAAAGGCCCGATTCCAGAGATGGGAGGTACACCCATAGACCGGTCGTTCTACCGCAGCAGACAGCGTCTGCCGGCTGGTAAAACTCCGTTATGGTATCCTCAACCCTCTCTAGAACCGGGCTTACCGATATTATTTTTTGTTCTTAGAACTTGCCTTTTGGGAGGTTTGTCCCTTGAACTGACTACATGATAACCGAGAACACCTCAAATCACCAGTTCATCAGATGAGCTCTAAAAAGCATCGCACAAAGCATCGTCATTCCGTACTTTTATAAAAAGTGCCGTCACGTCAGATGCTCTTATGCAGCCTTACTGCGCCGTTTTATTACCGTTTAGGGCTCACTTTTTGAGCCCTTGCCTCAGAAAAAATTTCAAAAAAAAAAGAGGCGACCAGACCGTTTTATGGTCTAATCGCCTCATGGATATTCTGTTGTAGGTACCTTAGCAGGCAGTTTTGAGTGGGGCGCATCCACAAGCTGCAAGATAGACGTTGACTTTCTCGATACCGTCTTTGTAATGGCCCGTCAGAATCATCTGATAGACCGTATTCCTTTGATTGTTAAAGTCCAGTGTGATTCCACACATTCTCAATAAATCACTGCTGACCATTGGCGGAAGCCGCAATGCCACCGAAATGGCAACGACTTGTTCCGCGCTTGCCTCCTGACCCGCACGAAGCCGCTTCACTGTGGACACAGAGAGTCCGGACTCAGACTCCATCTTCTCTACAGACATATCCCGGTCGTTCATCAGCAGCTTTAGAGCGTCTCTGAACTCAAGTTTTGCAATCATCTTCCGTATTGCCATGGACCACTGAACCTCTGCCATAAACTCATCTGGCGCAGCCATCCCCTGCTCAGCAGTATTCTGGCGGCAAACCGAGTTGACATTGACGGATGCCGCTTTGGTCTCGGTATTCTTATGTACAGCGGATGCCACCTCGGTTCACCTCCTTCGCTGAAAATTTTAATAAAAAAAGACCGGAGCAAATTCAGATTTCAAGTTGCTTACGCATTACTTGTTTCTAAATTTACTCCGGTCTTATGTATTTCCGTTTCCGTACTCATTGACCGGATGTGTATTAGCCAGACATTTTATAGTCTTATCAGCAAGTAGACGCACTTCAACCTTACAGTAGTGTTTTAGTATTGAATTAAGGACCGTTTAGTTATAACTCCTCAATAATTGTGCGCTGACTGCCTCCAACAATCGCGGCACTCTACTAAAAACCTATGTAATGTCTCTTGCTGAGACGTCATTCAGAAGGATTTTTTTAACTGAACAACATGACTATCTTTGTCTGGTAATACACCTCCACGTTACAAATTATTATCTTTTCAATAGAGCTTTTCAGGCTATTATTACATCTATAATATAGCAGCCAAAACTCTATTTGTAAATAGGAGCAGCCGCTTTTCATCGAAGCGACGAGAAATAAGCCGGAAAATTGTGTAATCTGCCAATTCCGATCCTATAAACGCAAAAGAGCTGGAATAAACTCCTAAAATCCGAAATAATTTCAGATTTTTTGAAGTCCACCCCGGCTTACTACCCATTCGAGCAGTACCAAACCAAACAGGCAACAATTCAATTTTAAGCTGACTCACACGATCTCCTGATGAGCCAAGTGTGCAGATTCGCATCTGCCTTTTCCTGTCCTTATCCTCAAACAGTGCAAATGAGCCGTGTATCCTTCTCCGGCAGGGAGTTGAACACACGACTCATCATTTTAGGTTCAGAATCTCAAGAAGCTCGACAATCCTATGCCGTCTCTCGGGACAGTGCATCAGTCCCTCTTTCCCTTAAGTACTCGTTCACCTCATCAATTGACCTCATATACATACAGTTTAGAATCATCAAATGTGCTAGCTGTTCTTTGGTCGCAGCCAAGCTAAAACCCGCCTTTGCTATGAGCGCAAACGAAAGCCATGGAGGAAGGTGCATAGCAACGCATAGTGCAACCACGTTTTTCTCAGAAAAACTTTCAACCTTTCCATTTCTGTAGCGACCGATCGTTGACTCCGACACCTTTGATTCAAAGGCCAAAGCCTCTTGCGTAAATCCGAAGCGTGTCATCACATATCGTAGTGCTGCCGGGAAGCAAGCAGGCATATTCTCTAACACCTTGCGTTCTTCTTCAGCCTTCTCATTCTCAGACAGCCTTTCCTCCGGGTCTATAATACGATAGTAGTTTTTGATTTCTGTTTGATTTTTTTCAGCATGCAAGGGCATCCAAATCCCTCCCACGTCCGAAACTACTCAAGGTAGCCTCAAACGTGGGAGGAATGGGCATTGCGATGCTCATTGGATCGGTAGTCAAACCCGCAGTCGCGCGACTGGCCTTTTTGACTCTATTAACCCCTAGCATATGCAATTGCGTATAAATCTGTGCACACTTAGCCTTTCTAATGCGTCTGATCAGTTCTCGCATCCTTTCCAATTCGAGAATTCTTTCATAAACGCACTGATACTCCACAGAATCCGGTGCCAGGTCATCAGCAATATGAAGCAATGACTGAATCCGCTTATTGATTCTGTTCTTTTCTTGCTTCAACCCCAACAGGCTTACTGCCTCAACAACTGCCTTGATACCTGCTGAAAGGGTTGAATTTTGACAAATGATGTACATTTGCACATTCACCTGCCTTTTTCATGTAGTACGGTAAACCGCCAGTTTTATTATATCACATTCCATTTTAAAACAAAATATGTCTTGTTTTCTTATCGCTTCGCCATCTTCTCTTTAACCTCGTCCGGCACGTCGATCAGGCCAAAGCGGTAGAACAGCACATAGATGTATGACACACCCCGGATATCTCCCAGTGCCTTGGGTCTGTCCACTACCTCTCCGATTTTACCGATATTGTGATACGCCAGCATCACGGAACTCCAAGCAAGGCTCTTGCTGCCCTCTCTGCGGTCGATCCACAGTTCCTTGGTGAACTCATCTCCCCTGCCCTTTTTCAGCGTATATGCAAAGGGCAAACCGGACATCGTCTTGAACTTGTATCCCCGAAAAGTCACCACGCACTTCCAGAGGTTCTCTTCGCCAGGATCCTTTTTCAGCGCGACCACAGCCCGATAGTGACGCTGCCTCTCTGCCCCGGCACTGATATTCGCCGCTTCAGCTTCCTCCGGGAAGTACACGCCTTTCTCATACGGCAGATAAGAGGTCACAGAGGGACGGGACAGCCGCAAGACAGCCATGGTGGAGGTGACGGCAGTGGAGTAGATCTGTGTTTCTCTGAAGGTATTGAAGGTCTGCTGGACGAGCTTTGCCGTGTCCGACTCATAGACCCCGGCTGTGATGAGCAGCTTCCGAACCTTGATGGGGTTGAGGGACAGTGCGTCAGCGATGGCTTGCAGGCTCATTTTGTCCGTATAAAGCTCAGCAGCCGCTTTCATCTGCTGTGCCAGGTTCTTGGCTGCACTGTACTCTGGCTTTGATGGCTTCCGCCCTCCACCGGGCTTACGCGCGCATGTATTGCTTGAATGAAATACTCATTGCAGTCCATTGAACCTCATTTCTTCGTATTTGCCCTTTTCCAGGCTTTTGTGTAACATCATTTTTGCCCAAATCAACAATTTCTTCCAAAATTTACGTCGTTTTTTGTTTCTTTGCTAATACAAAAGGGTATAGCAAAGCTAAGGCCGCCAATATAATTTGCAAAAGTAATTGCAGCCTCTATGTTAAAAGAAAAAGGACAAAAGTCCATATAAGATCAATCTTCCAGTAAATCTGGCGTCAGCAACACATTGTCTGGCTCAATTTCTTTCATATTAAGGAGGTTCATCAGGACACGCATATCTTCATCCTCAGATGCCACCTGCCACGGAGAACGTCCTCCCAAACTTTCTCTTCTGATACTGTTAATATGATTCATCAATAGAACCACCTTTTTCTCTGTGAGAAATGCCATACTCTTTCCTTTGGGAATAATATATCGAATAAACTCATGGTTCTTTTCAACTTTCGGCTTCTGCCAAGAAGCCATTGGGTCACAGTAGAAAATTCTCGTCCTATCTTCGAGTTCCTTTGTCGTTTCTAAACGGTCAGCATGCTTAAACTCGCTACCATTGTCGGTCAATACAACAGGAAACAGTCTCATAAAACGCTCTAATCCAAGCCCCTTCTCAAGGAAATCAAACACCCCTGTAACTGATTCTGCCTTGCAATCTGAGAGAAGAAAAATCAGCATCACACTATTCTTCCGAAAAATCATTGTAAGGAGACATTGCGATTTCTCACGTTTTCCTTTAACTGTATCCATCTCAACGACTTGATTTTCATCCGTATTCTCTATATAACTCTTAAACGCCTCATATGTGCGCCCCTGCCGACATATTTGCCTGTCTAACCTGTCGTTGTTGTGTTTCTTTTTACGCTTTCTATAAATCACTTTCCTTCGAAGATCAATATTTTTTATGGTCAATTCGCCGGCATCAATATAATTATATATTGTCCTCAAACCTACCGGTAACTCATTTTGATGTTCAGAAACAATATGGCTTAAAGGCTGGCCTTTCTTCACTAGTCCCGAAACCAAGTTATCTACCTGTTCCAGCTCAGTTTCATTTAATCTAATTCCTTTTCTGGTATCGTTCCGCCTTTTCGCCGCTTTCTCATCGGCCGACTTAGCCGTATAAACGTACATTTCCGAATTGCAAAACGGTCGACTCTTACAATTATTACACACATACGGTGATGAATTAATCATTAAACAGTATGTCTTACTGTACGTCTTACAGTATTCATGACAATTCTTTATTTTACATGCTACACATTTGCGTTTGCATTCTAGCTTATCGCAAAGATTCCTTTTTTCACAAATATTAGCTCTTCTACAATCATTTCCAAAATAAGTACGATGCGAAACCAAGGTCCTGTTACTTTTAATTTCTCGAGCTATGGTTGTTGGGTGGCGATCCAGTTTTAATCCAATTTCTTCGAGCGTCATCCCTTGATATAAACTGATTTCAATGACAGAACGCTCTTGTAATGTAAGCTTACTCTTTCTTTTCAACTGTCTTGCCCCCTTTTGCCATTTGAGGGCTCTGCCCTCAAACTCCCGCGGTTTTACGCATTCATTTTCCAGGAGGACATTTTCTGTTTATATGCAAAAAGGACGGCTTTCAAAAAAGTCGTCCTCCTGCAAAAGCCAGCAGGCCGCTCAAGTTGCACCGCTGCATTGCTCTACCCTGCCTACTGGTAAAAGCACTTTCAGTATATCTAAAAGTGTATTTCTTGTCAATTGTCCATATCTTGTGCAAATTTAATCGCTTTTCTAGGGGGGTAGGATTTCCTCTGTCTTTGGTTGCAATTACTTTTTCATTTTAGGTTTCATTTTAGGGTGCTATGTAACTTCGCCACAGGACATTTCTCCTTCCTATTTCCGTCACAAACTATATAGCAACCTCTAATAACAGCCGTGTGAACTTCTGGAGTTCAGTTGTCCACACGGCTATTGTGCTTACTTCAACTTGGCGAGAATCTCGTCTGCATTCATGCCACTAATCAGCACCAAAAAACGATCGAGGTGCTGATAGCGCAACAGCAAAATGCCATATCACCATCATTTATGCTACTAGCACTCCAATCCCCGCACCTGTCACTTCAAAGAAGACTGAGACGAGTACAAAATGCTTCTCGTACTCATCGCTTCATTTGCACGCACCTGCGCCGAAATTTCTCTGTCAAGTTTTTTCAATGATGCCTTAGTCGGTCGCATACTAGCAGGAACCGAGATAATCTTAACCCGCCCGCCGCTGCGTCTCATTTCTCGCTCAATCATACTACTAGTCTTCATGAAATCACCTCGTCGTTCTAACGATCAAAAATCTCCGACGCTTCAAATAAACGCTATATTATTATAGCACATTCTCCGGGTCACGTCAATCTTTTTTTCGTAGGAGTGCAAATTATCATTTCAAACGCCATTATAGTTCGCTTCGACATAAATACGCATCATTCCAAAGTGATCTCGTCCAGATTTCGTCTATATCCTGGAATCAATTGATCACTTTGCAATTCTGCCATTTTACTAAATCCAGCTTCATTCTGGTCCGGTTCGCGATATGCAATCAATTTTGGATAATGCATTAAAATAAGGCTTTGATGACTACGATTAGGCGCAGATGTTGCATCTATAACGATTTCCCCAAAAGCCATTAAGTTGTCATAATCGCCAATCCTATATAATTCACAGACCCAAATAAATCGTGGCATAGGGATAAGTGTATAAAGTTCTTTTACAAGCACACCTGACAGTGTTTTCGCCCTAAAAGCTTTATAACTGCGTGAAGAAGCCATAAACATTCTGACTACAACACTTTCACCTTCATGAAGACAATCCTTTGCCCACACATTCAGACCTAATCTCTCATCGTTTAACAGTGATCTAATAGTTGATGTCGCATCCGGTGCATCTAAAAACATACGTTTATACAGTGGAACAGCTAAATTCTCAACTCTCATATTGGGATAGAGGGAAAGATTGTCAAAGCTTCTAACCTGATAAACTGGCTGGTTATCGTCTACCACAACGTAATCCTCATAAAAATCCGCTGAATTGATAATAGGATGGGCTTGATTTCGATTTTCCCACGAGATCCATCTGTTTCTGTACGCCTGATTCTTCAATGTATCTTTTGCTTTTCCATGTCCAATACAAACCATAGAATGGCCCGATTCATTTCCCTCCACTGAACCAAGTCCTATTGCCACAGGAATGCCAGATTCAATGTAATAGTGCAACCATCTTCTCAATTCGTTTTCTCGCCGTATCGATGAGTACTCAAAGTCATCAATAGCAGAAATATGATATAGCCTTGGAGAAAATCCAAATTCAGAAAGAACCTTTGTCAAGACCGTGTATGTAATTCCTCTTGACGGAAGCACACGCTCATAAGCACACTCTCTTTCTTTTTCAATAATTTCGCTGGGAAGAGCACTCTTATAGTCGTTGTAGCCATTCGAATAATATTCCAATATATTCATAAGAGTCACTTCCGCACAACGCATAGTTTCCTGATCTTGCATTCTGTACGGAAATGCTCTTACCTTCAATGTTCTTCCATAAATATGAACACAGAAATCAGACAGTCTCATATACACCGGCAGTTCTTTCTTTGGAAGGACATACTTTGGATTTATCAGTGTTCTTCCCAAACCGCCTGCTACCAGCGGATTTATGACACAACATCCAATGAAATTATTCTCCAGTTCTGTCTGTATTTTACTACTATTACCCAAGAATTTCTTTCTGCCGTATGATCCAAAAAAGAATGATAAGCGTCGCGAATACCGTTCAACTTGAAAATGTTGATTTGAGAAATACATATAGTATGTATCTCTAAAGCTCCGATCTATATGGTAGACTTCCTGGACAATTGTAATTGGTTTTGGTAAATCAATTATAAAATGTGCCAGAAATTCTTTTCCAGAAAGAATGAGCTCTTCCGCATCATGTTGCTCTTTAACATCTTCATTCTTATCATTTTCACTTGGCAACTGTTGGGCGAATACAGCATCACAAAAATCGTGAATCACCTTCGAGGAATCTTCATCGTCAATAACTAAAAACGAAGTTTCCCTATAATCATCTGCTGTGTACTTTTCTTTTTCGTCATTCATATTTACACCATATTTACCACACAAATGAATAGTAATCCTTACCATTTTTTCGTTTTAAAGACAGGATTCCTTTTCCTTTCAAAGATGCCAAAGCACAATCAAGGTGGCCGTTTTTCAGCATATCACACTTATCATCATTTATGTAGTACTCGCAATCCCATGTTGAATTGTGCATATTACAGATGTTGTCCGGTTCATCAGGGAACCAATGAACCAAATCATCATGCGTAAATTCTCTATATTCTCTAAAGTGTGTTGTTGCTTGCATGTAGACACAAAAATCATGATCTTCCAAATCACTGGCTGCCTTGAAAATATGTTCTAAGGTGATTACCAAATTAGCAATTGCCCCCACCGTAATCCCCTGAAAACTAAACGGGACACCTGCTACGCAATTCGAAATAATTAAGTCCAGTATTCCCGATCCAGCCATTCCTTCAACCAGTTCTATCATACTACTCTTAATTGAAAAATACTTTGTTCCAAGTAATAATTCGCTGGGATTTCCTATTTGGTTTTTCCACAGTGTTACTGTTTCATCTAGAGATTTCTCATTCATCCCGCAATCCACACTTGTTTTCGCCGTTAAAGCCGCAAGTATTTCCGGTGAATGTGATTTAATAAGTTCAGGCGTGCTAGATTTATCGGCACAATCATCAATAAATTTTTTTGCATCCAAATAGGTCATTCTGTATTCTGCCATAGTCGAATTCACCTGCCTAAATATTTTGAATTGCTAAAAACTTTGCATTCTTAGCCACAATCATTTGTGTTGCCTGCCGCTCACCGCGTAGAGGTGTGCAAAGTTTCGAGCGGCAAAGCTGTGAGACACAGGTCCTCACAGCTCAATATTATACTTTCAGTCCATTGTTTTCAAGGTCAACTTACGATATCAAGCATATATACATCATAATGTTCCAATTTCGCCTTTATGCTTATCCATAGAGGTGACTTAAAATGAACACAGATTTCTACAAATCCGACATCAACAATTCTATCATCGACGAGGACGAGGGCGAAATGGACTACCCCGTCCGTCCTCCACAGAAGAATTCATCGGATGGAATGGCATAGAACCAGAGGACGATGAAGATGAGGAGGATAACGACGACAGTGACTACCAAGCTATTCTCCTGGCCAACCATACTCCCACAGCCGCCCCCAACGTGTTGAACAACACGTCGTTGACATCTGCCATTCCACGCCCAGTCAAGTACTGGAGCACTTCGCAGAACACAGATAAGGCAAACCCGGCAACGACGATCTTCTTGCCTTCCCGCTTCCACTGCCAGCTTGTTACCCCATACGGCACATAGAGAATCAAATTGAGCAAGTTGCCTGCCCATACACCCGCATTCGGCCATAGCTTAAGCCTGAGTCGAATGCTCTCGTTATATCCCGGCGCACGGCGTAGCAGCGTGATATAGAGGATCAGAAAGACACAGTACACAACTGGGAGCCATTGCTTATCTTTGCGGTTGTGCCACGCAATCGTACCCAGTAGTACCAGAAGCACAAGCTCCGAGGGCGACAGGTTTGCAGATGTGGCGTAGTGGATCTGGCTCAGCAGTTCTCTCAAACTCCGTAACCCCGGCTCTTGATGGTCTCCACAACTTCATCTACATACTTCTGGCAGGTGTCGTGGTCAGGTGCTTCCACCATAACGCGAACCACCGGCTCGGTGCCAGACTCACGCACCAAGATGCGACCGGTGTCACCCAGTGCGTCAGCCACCTTACTCACAGCTTCCTGCACGGTCTCATCAGTCTGAGCCGCCTTCTTGTCCGTTACTTTCACGTTTTCCAGTACCTGCGGATAGATCTTCAGCGGCTCAGCCAGCTTGCTCATGGGCAACTTCTTGGCCAGCATGACCTCCATCATCTTCAGACTGGTCAGGATGCCGTCACCGGTGCTGGCGTACTTGCTGAAAATGATATGACCACTCTGTTCGCCACCGATGCGGCAACCATTTTTCGCCATGTACTCGTAGACATACTTGTCGCCCACAGCGGTCTTTGCGTAGCCGATACCCTGCTCATCAAAAGCCTTATACAGACCAAAGTTGGACATGACGGTAGTGACCACAGTGTTGGTCAGCAGCTTGCCGCGCTCCTTCATGTAGCAGCCGTAGATATAGAGGATATGATCTCCGGTGATAACATTACCCTTTTCATCCACACACAGGCAGCGGTCAGCATCGCCATCATAGGCGAAACCGATGTCCAGCCCCTTCTCTACCACGAACTTCTGCAGGCCCTCGATGTGGGTGGAACCTGCATTGTTATTGATGTTCAGACCGTTGGGCTGTGCATTGATGACATAGGTGTCTGCACCTAATGCGTCGAACACAGACTTGGCGATGTTCCAGGAACTACCGTTGGCGCAGTCCAGACCAACCTTGACGCCCTTAAAAGAGTAGATGCCCAGAGAGATCAGATAACCCATGTAGCGGTTGCGTCCTGCCACATAGTCCACAGTGCAGCCAATGTGCTCCCGGTGGGCGAAGGGCAGCTCCGGCCAGTCCTTGTCAAAGACGTGGAGCTTTCCGTCAATGTAATCCTCGACTAACAGCAAGATTTCCTCCGGCATCTTTTCGCCGTAGCAGTCGATCAGCTTGATGCCGTTATCGTAGTAGGGATTATGGCTGGCAGAAATCATGATGCCGCAATCAAAATCATCCACCCGGGCGATGTAAGCCACACTGGGCGTAGTAGTGACGTGGAGCAAATAAGCATCCGCACCAGAAGCGGTCAGACCTGCAACCAGACTATACTCGAACATATAGGAGCTACGACGAGTATCCTTGCCAATGACGATACGGGCAGGCTCGTTGTTGCCGTTGCGCTCACGCACAGCGTTGTAATACCAGCCGAGAAAACGACCTACTTTATAGGCATGGTCGGCGGTCAAAGTGATTCCGGCTTCCCCACGGAAGCCATCAGTCCCAAAATACTTTCCCATTATATTTTTTCCTCATCCAAAGAGTGATTTAACGAATATATGCTTTAGCCGAGAGGAAATCTCGTTGTCTGCCATCCGCCACGTAGAGGCAGCATACCTGGATGGCGTGCCATGCTTTATGCATGGCTTAGTCATAATCACGCAAAGAATCTGTCTTCCAGCATTAGACACAGGCAATGATAGATAGGCAAGTGCAGTTCCTGAATCATATAAGTTTCCGTCTGCGGAGCTTTGATGCACACATCACTCATATCCTTCAGTTTGCTGTCCTTTGCTCCCGTCAGTCCAATGACCTTCATTCCCTTGGCGTGCGCAGTGGTTGCGGCAAACAGCACATTTTTGCTGTTGCCACTGGTGGAAATGCCAAGGAACACATCCCCGGATTTACCGTAACCATTGACCTGCTGTGCAAAGCAAAGCAGCGGTTCGCAGTCATTCATGTAAGCTGTGGACAAGGCAGGATGACCATCCAACGCAATAGCCGGAAGTGCCCCCTGCAGGTTTTCTGCCAGAACAGAACCGAGTTCCTGATTCTCGGCGACCAGCTTTTCTGCAAAATCAGTTTCGGGCTTACGAGGCAGCTTGAAGCCCTTCATCAGTTCGCCCACAATATGTTCCGCATCCGCAGCCGAACCACCATTTCCTGCCACCAGCAGTTTACCGCCATTCTCATAGGACTCCTCCAGCAAAAGGTATGCGGCAACAATATCATTCTTCGCAGATTCTAAAGAAGGATATCGTTCTACCAACAGGTCGATATGTCTCATCAGTCGCTTATCCAATTCACGCATAGTAGTACTCCCTCTCTTATTTCAGGTACTGTTCCACGAAGTCCTTCAAAGACGATACCGCCACAGTTTGTCCGCAGGACTCAGAGCCAATCAAAGCAGTCTGGCATCCGGCATTCTGACCCGCCTTGATATCATTTTCCCCATCACCAATCATCCAAGACTGCGACAGGTCAATGTTAAAGTCCCGTGCTGCATTGAGCAGCATTCCGGGTTTCGGCTTTCGGCAATCACAGTCAAACTTCAGTTCTGGGCGCTCCCCTTCATATCCCTTATGCGGATGGTGTGGGCAGAAGTAGATGGCATCCAGATATGCGCCTTCTTTGCCAAGAAGTGTCTCCATTTTGTTGTGAATCTCTTCGAGTTCTTCAAAGGACACTTCACCACGGGCAATCACAGGCTGATTCGTAACAACGATTGCCAAATAACCAGAAGCATTGATTTTTTTGATTGCATCTGCAACGCCGTCCATCAACTCAAACTCGGCTATGTTCCGTAGGAACCCCACATATTTATTGATTGTACCGTCCCGATCAAGGAACACCGCTTTCTGCTTGTTCTTCAGATTCTTACCGGAAACGCGACCAGTCTTGTAATCCTCGCATACAGAATAATAGCGTTCGGGTGTCCCCATGTCCTTCACATATTCAGGACTATCGTAGCAGAACATCTTCCCGGTTCCTGCCAACGGCTTAAGGAGCTGCCTGTCCATGTCAACCTTGATGGGTTTCCCGTTCTCTCCCATCGCACCAACCTTGTCCGCATCAATCCCAGAATGTTCCAAAATGGTTGGATTGATAACATGAAGTCCAGCATTGACACGATTACGATAGTACTCTGGACGTTCATCTTCCTTAGCCAACCATTGCTCGACAGCTCCATTTTTATCAGCAATAATGAGTCCGCTATCGTAGGGATGGCTATTTGGATGCGTGAAAAGAGTAACCAAACCACCATGCTGCTTATGAAAGGCTCCGAACCGATTGAAATCTACATCGAACACAGCATCAGCATTCAACAACAGAAAATCCGAATCCAGCTTGTCCTTGATTTTGAAAAGTGCACCGGCATTACCCAAGGGTTCCTTCTCAAAATAGTATTCAATATGAACACCGAAGGGTTTTCCTGTTGCCGGAGACACGCCTGAACCATCTCCAAAATAGTCCATGATGATGTTTCCGAGATGAGAAACGGTCAAAATAATGTCTGTGAATCCTTGGTCACGCAGACACTCCAGCTCATGTTCAAGAACAGGCTTTCCTTCGATTTTTATCATCGGCTTGGGGATATCACTGGCAACAGAGGAGATCCGGGTGCCCCTGCCGCCTGCCATTATTACTGTTTTCATCTCAAACCATCCTCACTCGAATTTAGTTCTTAGGCTCATAAGTTTCCGGTGTATAATGGATAACTCTCGTCCCACCGTCTTCAAATTCAAACGGAATATACATCAAATCACGCATTGCCCAACGAACCGCATCCTGATGCTCCGGCTGAACATAGAACACGAGGAATCCTCCGCCACCAGCACCGAGCAGCTTGCCGCCCAATGCACCGGCAGCGATGCCCTTTGCATAGAGTTCATCAATGCTGTTGGTGGAAACCGCCGCGCCAGTCTGCCGTTTCAGTCTCCATGTGTGATCCAGCATCCGGCCAAAATCATCGAGGTCGGTATTCTTGTCCGTCAAAATGCGTTCCGCATCGTCAACGAGTGCAAGCATCTCCTTAAGTTGAGCAGTCTTATCCTGCTTACCTACAGCGTTTGCTTTCTGCACATCGGAAGAAAAACGAGTAAAGCCCGTAAAGAACATCATCAGATTCTTATTAAGCTGCTTTTTGCGCTCCGGCGAAATAATGACAGGCAGTACTTCATAACCATCTGCATTGAAGTTGATTCGGTTAAATCCACCAAAAGCCGCTGCAATCTGATCCTGCCAGCCGCCAGCTTCCTGACAGAGATTGCGTTCCAAATAGATTGCTTCATCTGCCAGTTTTTTCTTGTCCGCATACTTTCCTTTGAGCGCATAAAATGCGTTCAACATTCCAACAGCGAAGGAACTGGATGTTCCCAAACCAGAACGAGCCGGAAGATCGGCTTCATATGTAAGACGAATCTCATGCATATCAAGCATCTTCATCGCATTTCGAATCGCCGGATGCTGAATATCATCGATGTTTGTTACACGCTCCGTCTTTGAATAGGAAAGCTCTGTAGAATAATCAAAAAACCGTGGCAAATGACGAACGTTCACATAGCAATATTTGTCGAAGGTAGTGGAAAGGACAGCACCACCATTCTCCTTAAAAAAGCTTTCCATATCGGTGCCGCCACCGAAGAAGGACATACGGAATGGTGTTTTTGTGATAATCATCAGTACTTCCTCCACACCATCTTATTGACGACATTCACATACCCCTGAATGATGCGAACCACCTTCATGGACACGGTTTCGTCCACATAGTCGGGGCAGGGCTTGCCCAGAACGCCCTTCTGCTTCATCTCGATTGCCATATCGGTGGCGTTGAGCAGTTCCCGGGTGGTGATGCCAGCCAGAATAAAGTCACCAGCCTCCAGCGCCTCAGGGCGTTCCGTACTAGTGCGGATGCACACAGCGGCGATGGGATGACCAATAGACAGATAGAAGCTGCTCTCCTCGGGCAGGGTGCCGGAGTCGGAGACGATTGCCAGAGCGTTCATTTGCAGCTTGTTATAGTCGTTGAAGCCCAGCGGCTCGTTGACCCGGACGCGAGGGTCCAACTGGAAGCCACTCTTCTCCAAACGATGCTTGCTGCGGGGATGGCAGGAGTACAGGATGGGCATATCGTACTTTTCTGCCAGCGCGTTGATAGCAGTAAACAGGCTCAGGAAGTTCTTTTCAGAATCGATGTTCTCCTCACGGTGGGCAGACAGCAGAATGTACTTATCCTTTTCCAATCCCAACCGCTCCAACACATCGCTTTTCTGGATCTTCTCCAGATTCATGTGCAGGACTTCCGCCATGGGAGAGCCGGTCTGGTAGGTGCGTTCCTTGGGCAGTCCGGTGTCCGCCAGATACTTCCGGGCGAACTCGGAATAGCACATATTCACGTCAGAAATCACATCCACGATGCGGCGATTAGTCTCCTCGGGCAGGCACTCATCCTTGCAGCGGTTGCCGGCCTCCATGTGAAACAGCGGGATGTGCAGCCGCTTTGCGCTGATGGCAGACAGGCAGGAGTTGGTATCGCCCAGCACCAGATAGCCCTCCGGCTGCAATTCGGACAGAAGCTCATAGCTGCGGCCCAGAATGTTACCGCAGGTCACACCCAGATTCTCGCCAACCACAGGCACAAGAATGTCCGGGCCATATTCCCCGAAGGTGTTCTTCAGTTCGAAATCCTCCCAGAACACGGTGGAAAGGTTTCTGTCCCAGTTCTGGTTGTAGTAGACCACGCAGCAGTCAAAATACTCCCGGCAGCGCTTGATGACAGCTGCCAGTCGGATGATTTCCGGACGGGTACCGCAGCCAATCATGACCTTTGTGCGCCCATCATTTTTCCATGTAAAATTGTGTTCCATATCATTCTCCTATTGACAACCAGTATCTTCTTTTACACCGGCTCGAAGAAGGTGTCCGGGTGGTTCGGGTTGAAAATTTCGTTGCAGGTCATCACCGTCACCAGATTCTCCGTTTCCGACAGGTTGATAATGTTGTGCGTCCAGCCGGGAACCATGTGGACAGCCTCAATCTTATCCCCGGAAACTTCGAACTCCACCGTTTCCCCGGTGTTGATGTTCCGCTCTTGGATCAGGCCGTGACCAGCGACCACAATGAACAGCTCCCACTTGGAGTTGTGCCAGTGCTGCCCCTTGGTGATGCCCGGGCGGCTGATATTGATGGACACCTGACCGCAGTCGGCGGTGTGTACCAGCTCGGTGAAAGAACCACGGTTGTCCACATTCATCTTAAGGGCATACTTGAACCTGTCCGTCGGCAGATAGGTCAGATACAGGGAGTACAGCTTCTTTGCAAAGGAGCCATCCGGCATCTTCGGCATCATGAGGGTCGTGGGCTGCGCCTTGAACTCTTGCAGCAAGTCCACAATTTCTCCCAGTGTTACCTTGTGTGTCACGGGGACGCAGCAGTAACGGCCACCTTCTTTCAGAATAGTCTCTACACCGTCAAATTCGCAGTGCTGTTCCTTGCCTTCCAGCAGATCAAACATTCCTTCTACTAGGTCGTCAATGTACAGCAGCTCCAGCTCGGTGCTGCGGTCATTGACAGTGAAAGGCTCATCGTTGGCAACCGCCCAGCAGAAGGTGCTGACGGCGCTGTTGTACTTGGGGCGGCTATGCCCCATCAGGTTCACGAAGCGATAGACGGCAACCTTAGCCCCAGTTTCTTCAGCATACTGGAAGAACAGCTCCTCGCCAGCCTTTTTGCTACGACCATACTCACTATTACCGAAGCGGCCAGCCAACGTAGCTTGAATGGAGGAGGACAGCATAATGGTTGCCTTGTTGTTGTGCTTTTTCAAGCAGTTCAGCAGGTCAGATGCAAAGCCGAAGTTGCCCTTCATGAACTCCTCCGGGTTTTCTGGACGATTTACCCCTGCCAGATTGAACACGAAGTCTGCCTTCTGGCAGTACTCGTCCAGTTCCTCCGAGGTAGAATCCAGATCATACTCGTAGATTTCTTTAATATCCAGTGCCGGACGGGTCTTGTTTTTCCCATCGCGGATGTTTTTCAGGTTGTTACAAAGGGCGGTTCCCACCATGCCCTTGGCACCTGTGACTAGAATGTTCATTCTTTCACCTCTTTAACGTACTGCCGTACAATCCGGAATATCTGCGCCATCCGGCACAGTTGCATGATTGCAGATGGTGCAGTTGCTGCCAATGCGGGTAAAGTTGCCCACAGTCGCACCAGTGCGAATGACGCTGTTGGTGTAAATCAGGGCGTAGTCCCCTACCGCTGCATCACAGTGGACTTCCGTTCCGGCATTCAGCAGAACACCGTTGCCAACGGACGCACCATTCTGGACACAGGCATTTTGCAGCACCACGCAGCCACAGCCCAACTTTGCGTATGGACTGATGTAGGCGCTGGGCGCAACGATATTGGGAAAAGCAAAGCCAAGGGCTTTCGCCTTCTCATACACCTGTGCCCGGAACCGATTGTTGCCGATACCCACCACCAGCAAGCCATACTCCTTCCGCAGCTCCGGCAAATCAGCAAGATTGCCAACCACCGGAATGCCACAGATTTCGCCCCCCACAGACTGTCCATCATCTACAAAGGCGCAATCGTATTGAAGCATCGCTTGTTCAGCAACCATACGACCGAAGCCGCCGGCACCAACCAACAGGAGCTTCTCCTTAGACATTAGGAATACCCTTCAGCTCGTTCTGGACATACTCGGTGGTCATGATCTTCTTGACGGTGCCTTCCACATCCAGCCGATTGGTGTTGTGGCTGGTGTAGGACTCGTCCGCCATGGTATGAACCTCGCCCTTGACCACGAACTTATCGTAGTTCAGGTCGCGGTTGTCAGCAGCAACACGGAAGTAGTGACCCATATCCTGGCTACGCAGGCGCTCCTCACGGGTCATCAGAGTCTCAAACAGCTTCTCGCCGTGACGAGTGCCGATGATGTTCGTGCCGGTATCACCGAACAACTGCTGGACTGCCTTTGCCAAATCGCCGATGGTGGAAGCATCAGACTTCTGGATGAACAAATCACCGGGATTTGCATGTTGGAAAGCGAACAAGACCAGATCCACAGCCTCGTCCAGGTTCATCAGAAAGCGGGTCATGTTGGGGTCGGTGATAGTGATGGGGTTGCCTGCCTTGATCTGGTCAATGAACAGCGGAATGACAGAACCACGGCTGCACATGACGTTGCCATAACGGGTGCAGCAGATGGTCGTGCCGCCCCGCTCAGCTGCCACACGGGCGTTTGCGTAGATGACGTGCTCCATCATGGCTTTGGAGATGCCCATGGCGTTGATGGGGTAAGCTGCCTTGTCGGTGGACAGGCAGACCACCCGTTTGACACCGGCATCAATGGCGGCGTGCAGCACGTTATCCGTGCCAATGATGTTGGTCTGGACAGCCTGCATCGGGAAGAACTCGCAGGAAGGGACCTGCTTCAAAGCGGCGGCGTGGAAGATGTAGTCAACACCGGGCATGGCGTCACGGATGGACTGGGGATTGCGGACATCACCGATGTAGAACTTGACCTTGCCAGCAGTCTCCGGGTGCTTTGCCTGAAGCTCGTGACGCATATCATCCTGCTTCTTCTCGTCACGGGAGAAGATGCGGATTTCCTTCAAGTTAGAGTCCAGAAAATGCTTCAAAACAGTGGAACCAAAAGAACCAGTACCACCAGTGATCATAAGGGTTGCGTTATCAAATGCAGACATTTTTATTTCCTCCTACTTATTCTCTTAGAAATAAGCTTAATCTTTGTTACGAGCCTTTCATGTATCGGAATAGTGCAATACTTTTGCACCGATTCCACGAAAGACCCATGCTCCAAATATTCCATAAAATCATTCCTTTTAGTCGGAAGCCTTGAGGAAGTATTCATCGGAACATTTTCATATACTGCTCGCATATCAACTTTACGACACTCTATTGCTGATTCTGCCTCTTGTAAAAGCTTCATACCCTTTGAAGAATGGCAAATAATCAAATCCGTTCCTCGGTCATCATCGAAGTCATCTATGAAGTCACTTACATTCCAGAAGTCTGCAAGTGTTATATCGCTACTCCTCTTTACTCCCTTACTTGGGCAATCATAGCACGACGGACGTAAACACATATCCCTTAGATAAGCTCTCATCATGGGATTATCCAGAAATGTACTCATTTCGACTTTACCGTTTGCGCCTTCAATCCTTACAGAATACTTTCTCCAGCCCAATAACTTATCACGAAAAGAGATCTGTGTAATTTCTGAATTGATATTATTTCTAACCGAATCAAGATACTTATCCCATACATACGGAGCCGGAACGCCATGACAAATTATATCTTGTGTTATTAGCTTTTCATACTCTCTTCCTAGATAATTCTTAAAGCCATCAATTTGGCAAGGAGTACCAGAGAAATATACTTCTCGTCCACTTTCCAAAATTTCTTTAGCATCTTTAAATGTTTTTTCAATTCTGCTCTGGACGTATTTTGAACCCCTGAGCTTTTCCAAATCTTTAACCGATTCCACTCTTATATGGTGAACCTGAAATTGATTATCAAAAGCTGCTCCAAAAACCACTCCATTATGTTTCAAAACGATTTGTGCTAAAACAGAAAACACGCCACCAGATGAACTGCACTTTCTTATTTGTTCATTTTTCGAATACGCAGCGAAAGAAGCTTCTGAAAAAACTCCAAGTGTTGGCTTTTGAATTACAGGACAAACCTTCTCACATTTTTTACAATTAATACAAACATTTTGATCAACCCGGGGATACATGAAGCCTTCATTGTCATCTTCCATTGTAATACAGTTCAATGGGCAGCAATTATAACAGGCATGACATCCAACACACTTCGCTTTATCCATAACCTGTATCATATGTATTTTTTCACCACCTTTTGCACAGAGTAAACTAATTTTTTTGAACAATCCTTTTTATTGGTTTGGCAACCAACTCTCTCTCATACTTATTCATGCTAAGTATCCAGACATTGATGCAATAAACTACACTGTATAGAACAATCCAGCATGCCAATTGAACAAGCGAATTAATCTTGACAAACACCATTATCAATGTTCCGAGTACTATGGGTACAATAAGTCCCTTAAACATCTTCAGAATGCTTTTCCAAAAAGAAATCACATCCACATTACATTTCTTCTGATAATAAATATTGATCAGTACTCCATTTGCAAAAACAAGCGAAATAGCAGTTCCGAGAGCACTACCTATTGCTCCCCACCATTGGCAAAAAACTATTGAAACTGCTAGATTGATCAGTGCCATTAGTAAATAAACAATTGAGCGAAATTTATGTTTATTTTGTGCACGTTGAATTTCAATGCCGACATTTTGAATCAGTGGAACCGTAGCAGGCAAAGTCAACAAGAGTACAACATAATATGCATCTTCATAACCTTCACCGGCCCAGAATTCAATAAAAGGCTTCCCAAAAAACACCAAGCCAGAGGAAACAAGCGCTAGAATTAAGAACTGAACTCTTCCAACACGAGTAAATAACTCTGTGAGCAGTATTTTTTGAACGCCCAAATCAGAATAAGTATCATTGATAATCTTGTGAACCAATGGTGTAAACACGCCGGATATTGCTGTAGAGACCATACTATAGTAATTATTTAAAGTATAGCCAACCGAATAAACCGCTACAGCTACCGTTCCTTTATATCGTGCCAGCAAAAGCTTATCGACATTCCAATTAATTTGATCGACAACAATATTGATTGCAATAAATGATGTATAAGTAAATATTTCCTTAAACAGTCTGCGCTCAAAGTCTTTAAAAATAAATTTTTCTTTCAAGCGACCAACCACAAAGAACAGGTACATCGTATCTGTAAATAAAGCCAGAACAATTGTAACCGTGACAATAGCAACAGAGCGATAGCCAGCAAATAAGAGTGGAATAGTTAACAAAGGACTGCAAACGGTTTTTACAACTCCTAGAAGCTTCAGGAAAACAAACTGTTCATGGGCACTGATTATATCGGCAAAAACACTCATTGGAAATGAAACTGCTAGATTTACGGTAAGCAAAATTAATAGTTTGCGAGCCAAGAAATACTCATTAGCTGTTAGACCGTCTTTAAATACGATTTCCAAATGTCCAGAGATATATAGTCCGCAAGCCAGCGCTATCGCACCAATTACAGAGAATATCAAAATAAATAACCCGTTCAGTCTATATATTCCCTCTGTATTCTTTTCCTCCTTATACCTTGAATAATAGCGAATATAACTGCTGTTAAAACCAAGGCTTAAAACAGACATCATTGAAATCGTTGATGCAACAGTGTTATAAAGTCCATACTCACTCTGTCCGAGTATTTTTATCATGTAAGGTGTATAAATCAAACTAATTACTACACCAAGAAACATCTGGACATATGAGATTATTGAACCCAACTTCCTTTGATTCATTCTTTACCCTCTTCTAGAATTTTTCCTATATTTCTCAACAAATACTCAACAGATTTTTCTCTCATCTTTTCAAAAGCAATAAAACTCTTCGAATAATCAATTGATGCAACATTGTCAATATACTCAGATGTCATTTTATTCAGCGTATTACAATAATGCTCTTGAACCCCAAAAAGGTCTGTTAAGGACTCAATCCTTGATCCCATGGAAGACTGAAAACTACGCTCAAATACATAGAATTGTTTTTCAAACAAAAGCGAAAATGCTGTTGCATGAAAACTATCTGTAAATACGATTTCGGCGTTGTGAATTAGCCGAACAAATTCCTCAGGTGATGCATTTATTATCATTTCCTCACCGTAGCCAAAGTCGTCGCTGTTAACCTCGCCATTTAAAAAGGGCATCACCTTCAGTTCTAGGTTCTTTCGTTTTGCATATTCTCTTGCGAGTTCTCTTTCTTTAGTTCCATTACCCAAGAAATAACATAATGCATACCGTTCCGAATCACATTTGCTCCCAATCAAAGGATTCCATTCTTCCTTTCTGAGCAAAAAGACGGGATCCACAACCCACTGAATCTCGACTGGAGCAATAGGCTGTAAGAGCTCAATCGCAGATTTTTCTCTCACAGATATTGCAATAAAATCCGCAAACGCTCCTTTATACCTTTTAAGTTCTTCTACACTCAGTGTGTCTTTGGCAATACTAGCTGCATAGGACATTTTCTTAACACCGTCAACCCCAAAATCCAGGAGATACGCATCACACACGGCGTTTGGGTGCCACACTTGGTCGCTTCCCGTAATATACAACTGATATTGTTTTGCAAGTTTATGTAACGAATTTTGAGCGAACACCTCTTTGCTATGGCATATCTGCTTATCCCGAAACAAAGCAAATTCAGCTTCCCGTGCCTTAATTTCTCTATATATGCCCTTCTGCTTAATCCTTCTTGGTATTGACAAAGCATATCGGTAGAATTTTCCAATACGTCGTTTGATACTCACATCTTTATTTTTGTCATATTGAATCTGTTCAGCGTCAAATCCTTGATTTCTTAGAAATTGGCACAGTGCGTATGATTGGAGCACACCTCCATAGTTTTCACTTCTATAATAATGAGTAATAATTCCTATTTGCTTCATTGATAATCAAAAACTCCTTAAAGCATATTTGGCTAAAGCTATCTTCCTTACGCATTAAGCAACTGTTTATATATCTGATAATACCGTTGGCACATCTTCTTTTCGCTATATTTACCAACCGCCTCATTAGAAATTTCTTCCTTTGTGAATTTGCTTTCTAACATCGCTCTAAGGGCGCTCTCTAAAGCATCGTCATCATTTTGATTTACAAAATTGCTATATTTTTTTAGTGCTATGCTTTCAGGGCCTCCCGCTTTAAATCCCACAACAGGAGTTCCGCAGCATAAACTCTCCGCAGTAACCATACTAAACGTTTCTCTCAAGCTTGTTAAAAGGCAAACATCAGCATTTGAATATACTTCCGCAAGCATTTTCTGATCCGATACCTTCCCTAAAAATTCGATATTATTCAGGAAATCCATACCAGATTTTGCTTCACTTCCTACAACAATAAAATCAACATCTGGGCATCGTTTAGCCGTTTCTATAACGTGCTGACCGCCTTTTATCTTATCATAAAAATTCGGCGTCACATGAATTACTAGCGGTCTCTTGTGAGGAGTCGTCCTATCGGGTATATATCGAAAAATAGTCGTATCCAAACCGTTAAACACCGTCTCCACAGGATATCCTTTAAAAAAGGGAGACATTCTCGCTCGGCTTGTAAGCCAATCAGATACATTGCATATATAGAGTTTTTCAAATCCATCATATGCTTTTTTCATAAGATTCCATTCTTTTTCTGTATGATCGAAGAAATAAGAAATCGGATGTTCTGCGCTTAATTTATTACACGAATAGCAACCTGTTTTCCATTTCTCGCACTCAACCGCATGCGTACAGCCACCAGTATACATAAACTCCGCATGATTTGTAATAACAGTAGGAATGTGCTGACTCTTTAAAAAGTCCAAGATTTTATAGATATTCACCATATACCCGTTAATGCAATGGATATGCACAATATCAGGCTCTACTTTTTTTATAAAATGTATTGCAGCACCTGTTCCCCACATACAGCCACCATACGGATAACCTGTTATTCTTGAACGAAATGATTGGGCTTTCCGTACTAATTCAGGTGTAGTTCTAAACTCATTTGAGCTGGTCGGTTTCTTTCCCAATCCATAGATTGCATATGAATCATCGCCCTTATTCTGCACATATTTTTGAATTGCGTAGACAATTTTACCTGTACTACCCGACTCGAGCCAGCAATTCATCTGCATCACTTTCATAAGGGTTTTCCTTTCTAATCAAAAAAAGAATTTATAATTCATTACATTTAACGAATCATCTTTCAGCATAAAGAAATACATCACAAAAAACACTGGCATAATGATCGTTGCAACTGTCTTTAGTTGACACATATAAATTTCATCTCTACAACGATTGTTTATTCTGCTGATTCCGACTGGAATAAACAAAATAAAATAATAATTAATTCTTGAAATTGTAGGATTAAGCGGAGTAAACAAATGAATAAATGCAGCCAATAGCAAAATATTTCTAAGACCTATTTCCTCTTTTCCGGCCTTGTTCTCGTCGAGAATGACATAAGCGTATATAGCAAGAAGAAGAAAAAGAATCATCAGTCCCATTTGTCCAGAGCTACCTGTCAAATAAGAATACTTGTAGGTATATTCATCTCCGGCCAACTGAAAGATAAAATCCATAAGCAAATCTCTGCGCACCATTACAAATCCCATCAGCGGGATAATTCCCCAAAGCCACTTTTTTGTTATATGTGCATGATATATTGGATACAGCAACAGCAGCATAATTGCAGATTTATGGAAACAATAGGCCAACGCCACAATCAGTAGATATTTGATTACCTTCTTCTCTTTAACAAAATAGTAAGCTGGAACCGCCAACGCAATGGCAATACTCTGACGCATTCCGGAAAAGAACATCTCAAAAAGGAGCGAAATTAGAAAAAAAGATATGCAGATCATTGATCCTTCCGCTTCTCTTTTGTAGAGATTCATAACGGGTAGGACTGCCAAACTTGCACAAATTGACACAAACAATCTAGAGCCACCTAGCCATTGAATCATTGCACGAAGTAATTTAAATCCAATTTCATTATCGCCATATAATAACGATGCTTTCCATCCTAAATACCTTGTATATTCAAATGTTCTTACATAACCACGTGTATCAACACCTACCGAATAATCTCTCAAGCAGAGAAGGAGAAGATATCCGATAAAAAAGAAAGTAATAGTAATCTTATCAACTTTACTCTTCTCGTAATGTAAAGCTGTAAAAAAAAGATATACAAAACCGGTCAGTCCAATCAGTATCCCGTATATAATCATTCATTATTCCTCTTTGAGTTAAACTCACGAACAGCTCTCTCGACCACTTTCTCGAATGTTGCTGTACTGCTCTCAATCGTGTGGTGTGCTTGAGTCACTTCGATGGCTTTTTGATAGAAGTTCTTTTGGAGTTCTTCGCTACAAATCAATTCTCTGAGTGATTCTTTCAGGTTCTTTGGATCGGTACAAACCATCGAGGCACCAGTCTCTTTCATATAGCCTACGACACCAGCATCTTCCGGTCCATAGGTAAGGATTGCCGCACCACTCGCTAATCCATCAGACGCTTTTGTTGATAAAGAATATTTCGTCAAATTGATGTCCTCATCTCGGAATCCTTCAGCAATGACAAAAATGTCGCACTCAGCAGTCTTTTGTTCAACCTGACTATACGGTATGGAGCCTCCGTAGATTACATTAGGAGCAGCCTTCAGTACTCCACAGATGCCTTCATCACTCTCGTTTGAATACACTTCCAATCGATAATCAGGATTTAGTTCAGTCAACTCTTTTGCAATATCCAATAATGCCAGATTACGACCCAGTCGGATGCTCCCAAAATAGACAACTTTAGGATGTTTCGTATCTATTGGCCTGAATTCTCTCCGTTTCAAAGACGAGCTAAAATACACAGTCTCTCCATGCATGTGAAAATAGCTGTTATATAGATGTTTAATCTTATCGCTACAATATACGGCACTGCTGTTACTTGAAAGCACTTTTTCTGTCAACTTTCTAAACCTGTTCCGAAAAAGCTTATAAGCAGGTGATTTTGACTTTGATTCATCAAAATAATAGTTGTCACCAATAATCGCTACAATAGGAATCTGGTATCGATTCGCCACAAACAAGGCTATCTGCTGCGTGAAAAGGTGATTGCTAAAATTGTAAACAATACACTCTGGCTTAAAACTATCCAACCAATCAATAAATTTAGGAGTACACCAGAATTTTTTGCGCCAAAGTAATCCTCTAAGTATCTCAACGCTTGGTGAGTGTTTACTGCCAATCTTATAACTCAGTCCAACTGCTGAACTATCCTCCATTACCTCGTTTCCATCCTCGTTACGCATCTCATCGTAGGTGTAGATTTTTCCAACCTCAACAGGCTTGTGGAGCCATTTCTTCAGTAGACTTGCATCTGTGATCTGATACATCTCACCACAATGACCTTTGTTAGGAATCCAATTTCTGCTAAAGATCTGCGCTACACGATCTTTCTCCCAATAGTGAAAGTATGCATCAAGTGTACGGCTACTATCGCTTGTACTGTATGGCGTTGTGGCAATAATCAAAATCTTAGGATGCATGAACTTTATTTCTCCTCTTCGACTCTCAATCGACTCATATACTCATCAAAACTACCAATAACCTTACATGGAACACCCGCTGCAACTGTTCCACTTGGAATGTCCTTATTCACGAGACTTCCGGCTCCAATAATGACATTATCACCTATCGTCACATCGTAAAGAATTCGTGATCCAGCGCCAATGAACACATTATTACCAATCGTGATTTCTCCTTGGCGGATCTTATAGTGATGCTCCTTATCCATGTAGTTAAACATCATGCAGGTGATGTCATGGTTTACAAAATTCACATTACTTGCCACATGGACATTATCCCCAAAGCTGATCATCTCTGGCTCTGTTCCAAAATTCCACGGTTGCAGATAGACGTGTTCACCAATAGACTTAAAATAGTGTTTCTTCTTCAGGTACTCAGCTCTTGAGTACCCCCCCCCGATGGAGATTAGTCGAAGCATCATCCAATATCTTTTTAGGGTCTTAAGATTCATTTTTATACTCCCTGCTCTACACCAATTGCACTCAGGAACTCTCTTTCTCTACTCTTAGCCGAGTAAGCATCCAGCCCCTTCTGATAAGATTTCATGCACATCTGCTCATACTGTTCATTCGGCATATCAATGATTTTTCGCAGCTGAGTCTCAAGCTGTCCAACATCGCCAGGCTTAGCAAGATATCCAGTTACCCCGTCATCAATCTGTTCGCCCAATGCTCCGACATCAAAGGCCACCGCCGGTCGAGAATGCTTATATGCATCAAGCACTACACCGGACTGCGTTGCAGTTTCATATGGTAGAATCGTGCAGCGTGCATTGTAAAAATAGTCATGCATCTTGTCGTAGGGAATTACACCTTCGTCAAGCTTCACATTCGGCATTTTACGCAGTTCTTCCACCGTATCACCCACGCTGTCATCTGCTTTACCTGCAACAATATATTGAAGGTCCGGTGTCTTTTTCACTAATTCAAGCAGGTAATCAATACCTTTGTAACGATTCATCCGACCAAAGAAAAGAATCGTATTACCCTTAGGAGGGCAATACTGTGGGAAAGAATACCAAAGGTCAACCTTGTGCAGCTTATTTTTGTATTTTGGATAGCGTTTTTCCGCGTTATTTAATCCATCTGAACTTCGCAGAATAATTCGATCTGCCAGCTTTGCAGTCAGTCCATTTATCATTCCATTGATTTTTGCATGCGGATCGCCTTCATGCGGAATGACATCGTTGATTGCATGAGAATATTTAATTCCATGCAATTTCAAATACATAATTACTGGATAATTCCAGATGTGGAATGACTCGAAATATACAGTGTCGAAATCAACTTTTCGAATAATTTTCATCATTCGATGTATTTCCTTAAAATTAAAAGTTCCTTTTGTGATACCAGGCCGTAGTGGAGCATCAACAAAATAATTATTTTTATCTTGCGACACAGGATAGCTTGACCCTGCAATCGTTAATGTCGACACCTCATATCTTCCTTTAAGGTTTTCGTACATACTAAACACACCATCTTGAAAACTGGTATGATTCGACAGTGTAATCATTAAGATTTTTTTCTTCACACGAATGCCCCTTCTTCGCTTCAATCCGCAACGCTTTTATTTTCCAAAAGATATATGTCGCATTCACCATTCGGATCTTTTATCAGCCTTCTCTCTTCTTCAGTTCCCTTTTCAATTTCAATAATGATGCCAGTGAAAATCCAAAGAAAGGCTTCGGATCTTTCCAGGTAAACACCTGTTCATATGTATTCTTAAAATCAAACCACGCTGGGTTTGCCTTGAATCTATCCTTAGACTTCAAAAGCCACAAAAAATCCGTATACAAGCACCGAAGTCTAATTCCATCCTTATAATCAGGATAGTTTGTAACTTCTTCGCCTTTGGCCATTTGAAGTAACTGAAGAGCTAGATTAACGCCTGACAGTATTACAATTTTTGCACTGCCGGACATTCGCGGGTTAATCTCCATTACTTTGGCAACCCCGTCACGCGGATCACGAATCAAATCAATATCCGCACACCCTCGCCATTGAATTGTCTGCATCAACTTGCTACAATTTCTGACAATGTCATCGTCATGCACAGAGGTATTACAAGTACTCGATCCCCCATGTACTGGGAACCACCGATTCTTTTCAAATACCATCGCAGACTTGATAGTATTGTTTTCATCCACGAACATTGCTGCTTCATACTGGATATCCGTTTGTGGAATATACTCTTGAATGATAAGAAACTTGATTTCGCTTTCATGCTCGCCTAAATAGCTTATCAAACTGTGTTCATCATCAAACTTATGGAATCCAATTGCACCGTAACCTTCACGAGGCTTAATAATTACTGGATATGCGATTTCTTTTTTCTTGAGTTCTTCTATCGTCTGAATATCCAAATATGTTTTCGGGCATGGAATATTATTTTCCATACAAATCCGCATCGTTTCCATCTTGTCAAAAGCCAGATAAAATTCTTCCTTATCTACAACGGAAACTTTTGTGTATGCTTCAAGTTCCTGTTTATGGATAGCAATTTGTTCTGCCGTCACATCTGAACAAGCTACTACGAGTGTATATTGTTCCTTCGAGACTTCCCTTTTCACGAGCTCAACACGGAGATCTGGGCGCTCATGAATGTTTTTATCCTTAATTGCCTTATCGACATAACGAGATAGTGCACAGACATCTAATCCAGACTCGCACACTGCTGCGACATAGCACCCCAAATCGTGAAATGCTTTAGCAAGAGCCAGTGCCTGCCGTGCATGACCGTCTGCCAGTAATACTTTATCCATTCCCTTTTCTCCTCATATCTTTATCATCACCAGTTCCCGCGAATTACCCAATCTTGGAAACCGGGTCGTATTTGAAACGCCTGCGCTGATAATGTGCTTTCCAAACTGCCCACGGACATTTGAAACCATCAGTCCAATCCTTGGCACGTACACACCAACATTACCAATGCGCCATTGCCCTCCATGGTAATGCCCAGATAAAACCAAGTCGAAGGTGTCTGTTTTTCTGTCCTTAATCTTGTATTTGTAATGCTCTGGATGATGGCACAGAAGAATTTTCGTTCCTTCTTTTTGTGCGTACTCCTCCAACCAATCCAAATCATAGCGAGTGGACAGTCCACCGATGCGCAGCTTCTTACCTTTAATTGTCACCTGTACATCGGCATTATCCAAAACTGTAATATTGCGGTCTACGAAGAATCTCTCATCTTCAGCGGTAAAATACCATTCATGGTTTCCGACCGACATGAACACCGGGGCCAGTTTGCTTATATCTCGGAGAAATGCTAAGCCGAGGTCTTCCTCTTCTTCAGCTTCAATACCCTTATGCTCGACCAGACGATCCAGCACCCGCATCAGACTAACCATTGGGCCTTTCATCTCCGGCAGAAACTGCCACTGTTCCATTGATAGAAAGTTCCATTCACTTTTTCCTTCCTCGTGTCGCTCCAAAGTATCGCCAGAGAGGAGAATCGCATCGGGACTTTCTTTTGTAAGTAGCACCAGTAACTCATCGTATGGCATACTGTGCATATCGGTCACAAGTGCTATCCTTAGCCCCAGTCCTATGTTCGGCTCATAATTCGTAACATGAATGGAATCCATTATTGCCTCATTCTTCGTTAGGATAGATTTTCAGCAGTTCCTCAAAAGTCACGAACTCGTAGCCACTCTTTTTGAGCATCTCAATTACCTTCTTGAAACGCCAAACCATATGGCGGCGGCCAATATGTGTACGAAGATACCGGTCGAAGCTGATACCATCCACCTTCGGCATAGGTTTCGGTGACAAATCAATCGGATGGATGTACATCACATAGGGTTTACCAGAGTCCAAATACTTCTGGGTCATATGCTTCATAAAGAACCACGGTAGCATCCGAATATACCCGCCGCCAAGGAGCATATTCATATCGCCAATCTTCTCAGTACTGACCTCAAACTCCGTAAAGCCTTTAGTCTGGTGAATACAAGGAATCGTTTCCTTAAAGTCCTTCAAATTCAGCACACCGTACTTGGCACTCTTCTGCGGTTTCAGCTTGCTGGAGTCGTACTTAAAGCCGCACTCTCGCACAATATCAAGTCGCTCATCATCAATACCAAAGCTCGGTGCTCTGTATCCATGAACTTCATGACCAAGGATGCCCTCAACCTTTTTCTTTGCCTCCACAAGCTGGCTGCGGAACACATCCGGTGTCATCGTAACAGGACGAAGATGCTGGCAATTGTGGACTGCAATATCATGTCCTTCCTTATCCATTGCTCTCAATTTGTCTGCGAGCTTATCGGCGATTTCACCAACAACAAAGAAAGACCCATGGATATTGTCCTTCTTCATAATATCCAAGGCTACATCCAGACCATCCAGTAGAGAAATGGAACGGTCTACATCCGCTTCTGGAAAGTATGTATGATACCAGTCTTCTACGTCCATTGTGATAATCGCATATTTCTTCATTTTGATAAGCTCCTCTATCAATTCCAATATCCGAAAAAACCGCCCAGACTCATTCTCCAAGAGTCTGAGCCGTTCCTTTTAACTAAAGCTCTTACACTATTGTGCGCTTCACGCGTGTGTTATGTAGACTGCGGTGCGTACATCACAGTTGCTATTGGCCTGTGCTTTGCACATCGCTCTGCGCCAACCGCTCACCAGTAGCTCACAGTCTTTCGTACCATCTGGCATAAACTCTGTCTTACTGTAACAATCATCACTGTCGACCCTTTGCTCACACTCGTCTGTGTGAGCATCTCATCAGCGCGGAGGTCTTTCTATGTCCCTTTGTTATGGAAAGACCTTTGTTTATACCTGATGCCACATTCTTGAAAAAACGCCGTAATATCAACGCTTTTCAGCATTTTCTGTGTCATATCATCTCGGTGTACTCTGGCATAAACTCAACCTACCGTAACAATCATCTGAGAGCCTCATTTTCGGCTCATCGTCCCGCAACAGTAACCACTTCGTTTATGCCTGGCTCCACAAATCCTTAAAATATACCGTAGTATCAATACTTTTCGGCGTTTTTCTCATCTTTTCCGCTTCTGTGTACTCTAGTATAAACAGCTCTTTACTGTAGCGTCCTTATGAGGCGTACGCCCTTATCTTCAAGACCGATTTCAGTCTCAGATGATGTTCTCATCGTCCTGCGAGACCCGCAGAATGATATTGTCATCGAAAGCCCTATGTTTATGCCCGATACTACATCTGGCGAATTTTCGCTTGGTTTTTGTCTACATTGCTATAAAGTCAAGCAGTCCAGCCGTTATTTTTTGCCACTCATGGCAGTGGTCTGACCCTCAGAAACGCCCTCGGTGCTTTCAGGCATAAACAGGATCTTCACCGTAGCCAGCATGATCTTCAGGTCCTCGACCAGGCTGGGGTGGGCAATATACATCAGATCCATTTGCAGCTTATCATACGGTGTGGTGTTATATTTTCCGTACACCTGTGCATAACCGGTGAGGCCAGCCTTCGCCTGCAGACGCAGCGCAAACTCCGGCATCTCCTCGCAGTACTGTGCGGCAATCTCCGGGCGCTCCGGGCGGGGGCCAACGATGGACAGGTCACCTTTGAGGATATTCAGCAGTTGGGGCAGCTCATCCAGGCGGCAGGCACGGATGATATGACCGACCTTGGTGATACGGTCATCCTTGTCACCGGTGGAAAGGCGAGCCACACCGTCTTTCTCTGCGTCCACACGCATGGAACGGAACTTCAGGATCTTGAACGGCTTGCCATCCTTGGTCAGGCGCACCTGCTTATAGAAGGCAGGGCCGCCATCCGACTTGACTGCAATGGCGGTAATCAGGAACAGCGGGCTGAGAACAATCAGGGCCACCAGGGACAGCACAATATCCATTGCACGCTTGACAAAGAGGAACTCCGGCTTTGCCATGTATCGACCAACTCGCAGCACCGGAAGGTGAAGCATATGCATCGGCCAGGCACCGCTCATCAGAACATCGCCCACACGAGGAATGATGAACGTATTGATGTCGTTCATCACACAATACTTCAGGATGATGTTGCGCTCATGGCTGTGAACGCCGCTGAGGAATACGGTCTTCATACCGTCCAGAACGCTCAGATCTTTCAGGCATTCCTCTACGCTCAGAACATTTCTCACCTCGTACTTGCTATCCAAACCGTAGTCCCGAATCAGCTTTTCCATACCACGGCGCACATCATAGACCACGGTGGTAGGCTGCGGAGGGAATGCTTTGTAATACCAGCGATGTGCAACCGCAGACCAGATGCCAGCCATCACAAACTGCCCTGCAATGGCAGCGATTCCCGGCAGAAGATTGCACAGCTTCGTGGCCATCAGGCAGATCACAATGTAAAAGATCCCGTCCGTCGCCATCGCCGCCAGGACCTGACCGTACATCAGCTCGGAAACTCGCTGCATGGACATCCAGAATGCATCATAGGTCTTGCCCAGCAGAATAAAAAGCACCGCATACAGGCCCAAAATAACTGCATGGCCTTGCCAAGTTCCATCCATCGGGGTTTTTGCCGCATAGTACCAGATCCAACAAGCCGCAAACGGAAGTGTAATCATCACCACATCCAGCACCTTTACGAGTCTCAACATCACATCGTGTCGAATTTTTGTCATAATACCCTAACTACTCCTTTTTTCACTCTATCATCAATTCTTTTTGACTCTATTACAAGCCCATCTTGTTCCAAATCATCCCGATGCCATCCAGCCGCTTTATTCGATCTTCTGTCAGTGCGCCGCTGCTTTTTTCGGGATTCAGCCGTGTGTAACGCTGCCGCTTGACCCATTTACCGAGGGCATATCCCTCCGGCGAAACATAGTTGACCGGGACCCTCAGATCCCCGTGGGCTTCAAAATAACGTTTTGCTTCCTGATATCCTTGGTTCCACTGGCGGTCATTGCGGTTGCCCCAGTACATCCCGATCCTGTTGAGCCGTTCGATCTGCTCCTCCGTCAGCTTTCCTTTCGGGTACGACCATTGCTGATTTGCAAGCCATACTCCAAGCCGTTCCCCGGCCGCTGTTACATAGGAGCGGGGAATATTCAAGTTCCCGTTTTCCTCGTAATAGGCCGCAGCCAGGGCATAGGCCTTTTCCCACTTGGCGTCGAAAATGCTCCACACCATACCGATCTCATCCAGCTGTGCAATGCGTTCTTCCTTCAAGCAGCCATTCAGCTTCTGCTGCCGAGTCTTGAGAATCCATTGGCCCAAGGGATAGCCCTCCGGGTCCACATACTTTCCAGCCACCAACAGATCTCCATAAGTGTCATGGTATTTCTTTGCAGCCTCGAACCCGTGCTGCCATGCAATTTCCTTCCGATTGCCCCAAACCATGCCAATGCTGTCCAGCCGTGCGATCTGCTGCTGGGTCAGATTGCCCTGGATCTGCCCTTCACGCACACGGCGCTGGGTGATCAGCCACACCCCTAGGCTCAGACCCCCAGGCGTGGTATACAGTTTCGGGACATTCAGGTCACCGTGTTCCGCATAGTAGATGCTTGCCTCAGAAAAATAGTGCTCCCAACTGGAGGACAAACTCGCCTGTAGCCGTTCAAACAACACCCGGCAGTCCTGCACCTGCTCAATGACCTCAAACCGCTCCGTGACGACCTTATCGCCCTCACCGTTGGCATACAGACGGCGAACGACCTCCTGCATCTCGTTTTGCAGGCTGGAAATACTGGTCAAGCCCTCAAAGTTGTTGACCACATCCAGAATCAGCGGGGCTGCGGTGTCACCGGCAGTCAGGGCGCGACCGATCTGCTGCTTGTAGATGATGGGCGAAATCGTTGGTCGGAACAGGATCACGCCAGAAATGCCTTCTACATGGACGCCCTCGTTGAGCATATCGATGCAGAACAGCA
>OLGY01000334.1_pt1 | contig 35945 bp, 31 predicted proteins | sample 1605951 | NCBI WGS metagenome assembly OLGY01 (sample SAMN03283280) | human gut metagenome | biome: human-associated habitat; material: feces | host: Homo sapiens | place: Peru | collected 2012
TCTTCAGCATGCTGATAACAGAGATTACGTCTGGGTGAACCTTACCCCATGACAAAGGCTCGATAGCTGTATCGATGATGTCGGCACCATTGTTGCAAACCTCAAGGATAGAAGCCATAGAAAGACCAGGACCTGAGTGACCGTGATACTGGATGATGATCTGTGGATACTTGTCCTTGATCATCTTTGTGAGCTTGCCGAGGAATGCAGGCTGACCAATACCAGCCATATCCTTCAAGCAGATTTCCTCTGCACCAGCAGCGATGAGCTGGTCGGCAATGTTCATATAATATTCGAGAGTGTGTACAGGAGAGTTGGTGATACAGAGCGCACACTGAGGAGTCATGCCACCTTCTTTAGCCCACTTGATAGAAGGAATGATGTTGCGCACATCGTTCAAGCCATCGAAAATACGGGTGATGTTTGTTCCCTGCTTAGCCTTTACCTTATACATAAGAGCACGAACATCGTCAGGTACAGGGTACATACGAAGAGCGTTCAAACCACGATCGAGCATGTGGGTCTTGATGCCTACCTCATTGAATGGCTTACAGAAAGCGCGAACAGCATCGTTAGGATTCTCACCTGCCAAGAGGTTCACCTGCTCAAAGGCGCCACCATTTGTCTCTACACGGCTAAAGCATCCCATCTCAATGATAACTGGAGCAATCTTAGCCAACTGGTCTTTGCGTGGCTGGAACTTACCAGAGCTCTGCCACATGTCTCGGTAAACGAGACTGAATTGTATCTTCTTTTTCATAATGTATTCAGTGAAGTTTTCAAAACCGACCGCAAAATTAGCCAAAAAAATCCAATTAATATTCCTTTGTCTCCCTTTTTTACACTTTATTCATATTATTAGCATAGTTTCGACCATATATGTTGCTCATATCATTGAATTTGTGCAGATGGAAAAGGTACTTCTTTTTATATTCTGAACTTGCGAAAGTTCAATAAAAAAGAAAACTTCGTATTTCTTTTGTTTTTCCACTCGTTTGGATTATCTTTGCAATATCTTTGCATAAGAAAGGCTAAAACAAATATGAAGATAAAGACATTTATACTTGCGTGCGTTGCTGCGGTGGCTTTGACTGCTTGTGGTGATAAGAATGAATTGAAGGTTGAGAAAGGACACCTCAACGATGAATTGAAGCTGACGGGCGACAAAACGGTTTACGGTTTGGCATGCGAAGGATGCACAGACTCTGTAGTGGTGTTGCTGCCTAATGATGGTAGCGACCCTAAATACTATAATATAATAGACGCTACTCGCAACAAGAAGGTGCTTGGCACATTGAAGGTGGGCGACTGGATTGGACTGGTGGTAAATCCACAGGATTCTACTGTTGCCGACCTCGTTATCGACCTTGATGAGCTGAAGGGAACATGGTGTTATATTGTAATGCCTAAGATGCGCGACTATGAGAAGATGTCGAAGAAGATGCAAGAGCGTATTGAGCGTAATATGCCTGACTCTGTGAAAGCTACTTATATGATTCCTCGTGAATATGGCTTTGCATTGAAGCGTCAATGGTCGGCAAGTAGTGTGGGATATGTACGTAGCAAGAGCTCGTTGGAGACTGAAAGTCCGGTGGTTTATCCTGATTTGGCATTCTTCACAGAGTGGCATATTTGGAACGGCAAGCTCGTGATGACGAGTGGTGTGCCAGACATCTCTAACATAGATAAGAGCTCAAAGATGAAGATTAAGGATGTGAAACTGGATACTTGCGACATCATTTATCTTCGCGACGACTCTTTGGTGCTTGGTTCTGAGGGTAAGACTCGTAGCTATTATCGTCAGTCGTCGTCGAATTCTATAAACAAAAGGGCTCAGCAAATAGCTGAACGCTTGGCTAAAAAGGCGCTGCAAGAAGCAACGGAAAACTAAGAAAAGACTCTTAAAGGTAAAAGGGTAAAAAAGTAAAAAGGTAAAAAAGTAAGAGACCAAGCTGGTTATCTACTTTTTTACCTTTTTACCTTTCTAAGGCTTTTTACCTTTTTACCTTTTTACTTTTTTACCTTTCAACTATTCGTGGCGTGCGAAACGATCCATGGCAAGTTGCTCATATTTTGTGCCAGGCTTACCATAGTTGGCGTATGGCCATATGCTGATGCCACCACGAGGAGTGAAGATTCCTGTCACCTCGATATACTTAGGATCCATGAGGCGGATAAGGTCTTTCATGATGATATTTACGCAGTCTTCATGGAAGTCGCCATGGTTGCGGAAGCTAAACAAATAGAGTTTCAAGCTCTTGCTCTCTACCATCTTCACGTCAGGGATGTAAGAGATGCGAATCTCTGCAAAGTCTGGCTGACCTGTGATAGGGCAGAGGGATGTGAACTCTGGGCAGTTGAAGCGTACCCAATAGTCGTTGCCTGGATGTTTGTTGACGAAAGTCTCCAATACTTCAGGAGCATAGTCCATCTTATATTCGGTCTTAGCGCCGAGAGCCTTCAGACCATCTTCTTTTCTTGTATCGCTCATCTTTTTTAAATGTTTTATTATGGGTGTTGGATTATAAATAAAATAATGTGTGCCATCTTAGAATTTAAACCAGCCGTAGCTGATGCCTTCGTCGTAGACATCTTCGCCCTCGTATTTCTTCAAAGCCTTTACCACACGTATGGTTATAGGCAAAGCAATAATCTCGTAGACTGTTTTGAGAATCACCTGCCACACCATAAGCAATATGAGTTCCTTGGCTGGAACCACGCTGCTTAGAGCTAAAGGGAAGAATATCAACGAGTCGATGCTTTCGCCTGCTACTGTGCTGAGTATGGCACGAAGCGAGAAGTTTTTGCCATTTGAAGCAATCTTCATCTTGCTCATCACATAAGCATTGATGAACGAGCCACAGATAAAGGCGATGAAAGATGCTGCTGCAATGCGTGGCGCAAGTCCGAAGATGGCATGAAAGCCCTCTTCTTTGTCCCAATAAGGAGCACCAGGAATTGCATCACACAAGGCTCCTACCATAACGAAGAAGAAGTTCATGGCAAAGCCAAGCCAAATGAGCATACGAGCTTTGGAATATCCCCAAACTTCGCATACGCAGTCGTTGATGATATAAGATACTGGGAAAACTATTAATCCGCCTGTTAGGCTAACAGATAAAACTTGTATCTGTTTGGTTTCAAGGATGTTTGCCGTAATAAGGCAAACGCAGAAGAGTATGCTGAATATCATAAACAGCACACTCACGGTGTTTTGTCTTTTTTGCATTATTCTTGTTTTTATAGAGGTTTACCAAGCACTCTTTGTAAGTGAAGAGGGAAGAGGGAAGAGTGAAGAATCAAATAGCCAAACAGACCATTAGATTCTTCACTCTTCACTCTTCATTCTTCGTTTTATTTATTCTTCTGTTCTGTCGTCAACGTTGTCGCCAGGAGTAGGGCAGAGAACTTCCTCGAAGTTGGTGATGCCATTCTTTACAAGGATGTTGTACCACTGGAAGAGCTTCTTGATGTCGCTATCGTGAACGCGATCCTGGTCGAAGTTAGGCAATACCTCAGCGAAGTATGCACGCAACTCCTTAGAGCTGCACTTCTTATAGTTAAGAGAAACCTCCTTTGACTGCTCCTTTTCGCCGAGGTTCTTCAATACCTGCCACAATGGAATGTCTTCAGCGTCGGTATACATAGCGATGTCTGCAAGACTTGTTACTCTGTCGGTAGAGAATGCAGGAACGCGACGCTTTGACTCGTCGATAGATTCTACGATAAGATTCATTTTACCACGCGAAACCAGACGATAGAGTCCAGGCTTGCCTGAGATAGAAAGTATTGTTTCCATTTCTTTTCTTTTGTTATATTATATATATAATAATGTGTAATTATCTTTATTTGTTTTTGTTGCCAAGGGTAGACACTGCTTCGAGCAGACTCTTTATGGCTGCAGAAAGATCTGACGTGCCATTGTTGACGATTATGAAGTCTGCCTTCTTTGCCATTTCGTCTTGTGGCATTTGGCATTTTAGCCATTGTGCAGCTTGCTCAATGCTGATGTTGTCGCGCTTTGCAATACGCTCAATGCGAACATCTTCTGGAGCTATTACGCAGACTGTAAGGTCGAAGTCTACTCGTTTGTCGAAGTTTGATTCAAACAAAATGGCGCTCTCCAGCCATTGATAGCCAGAATCCATGAAGTCGGCTGCTATGGCAGGGTGTACGATGTCGTTGATAATATTCTTGTTGTCGTCTGATGCAAGCAAAAACTTTGCAAGAACTGGTTTTTGTAATACACCGTTTTTGACGACTTCTTCTCCAATCACTTCGCTAAGTTTTGTTTGCAAAGTGTGGTCGTTAGTTATAATACGTTTAGCTGCAGCATCGCAATCGTATACTTTGATGCCACGCTCGGCAAGTTTGCTACACACGTAGCTCTTGCCACTACCTATACCTCCTGTAATTGCTATTCTGAAATGTGTGTTCATTGCTGTTCTATGAGATAGTCTATCTGACTTATTTCTAATCGTGCTGAGTGTACGCTGCGAGGTTTTGTGTGGAGCGTGAGCTGACATTTTTCAGTATGCTCCTTGCCGAAGTCGTTGTAGTCTGCAGTAACGATGAAGCTTTCAGGGTGTGCTTTTATGTTTCTCACCATGCTTGCTCCTGCTGTAAACAGTATTCTTACGCGTTGAGGGAATGTACGAAGAATGGTTCCTTCAGGCATATTGATAGCCTTGATAGGCACCTCCACACTCTCTTCGGTAAGCACATCTGGATAAATCTTGATTTTTACCTTCTCTGGCACAATCTTCACACCATTTATCTTTGCTAGATTTACTGTCTTGATAACGGTATCTTGGATGTTGATGATGCTCAGAGGTTCGGTAGGAATAAACTTCAAGCTATCGAGTTGCTGATGTTGAGCATATACTGTTGCCTTCTTTGGCGAGATGTCGATTCGAGCAATATAATAACTTTGTCCTGGCTTAATTTCGCCCGCGAGGGTTATTGGAATGAGCTTGCGCTCACCATAGTTGTATGTGAAATTGGTCGATTCTGGTTTTACTGACACCAAGGTGGTTGAGGCAAACAGCTGTTGGCTGATAGCCTTTTGTATGTCTGCCATAGGTATTTTTCCTTTGAATGACGACTTGGCGTAGGTTTTGAAGTTGAATATCAGCGGACGCAGTCTATGGCTTGAAGCATAGGAAAGCAACACGAAGCCTTTGTCGCGAACTACAAACCTTACTGTATCTGCAGGTTCTGTGGTCAGCACCACATTGTTGGGCTGTCCGCTTAGACGCAAAGCAACTTCATATTCTTTCTCGTAAGTCTCGTTTAGCGTCATCATCAACCAGAAGATTCCGCTAAGACAGAGAAAGAATAAAAAAATCAGAAACTCCTTGTTCACTACGCTGAACACGAAGTCTCTGACTGATATCAGAACATGCCTATTTCTCATTTTTTAGGCCTTGGTGCCGGTAGCGTCCTGGGCTGAAGCAAAAACAGAAGTCTTTTCAACTGTTATTACTGTGCCAGAAGCAATTTCTACATCGATAGTTCCTGCTACGAGGTCTACGCTGCGAACTGTGCCATGGATGCCTCCGCCAACGAGAACCTTAGAACCTTTTTCGAGAGAGTTTTGGAACTCACGTATCTTTTTCTGCTGCTTCTGCTGAGGGCGAATCATCAAGAAATACATTATGGCGAAGATTGCCACCATCATGATGAGCATGCCCGACATGCTACCGCCTTGCTGTGCTGCCTGAGCAGCTAATAGAATTGTTGTCATATTGTTATGCTTTTAGTGTTTACTGTTTCGATACGTATTATTACTAATAGATGCTTGTATTATTAATATGGTTTATTCCGCCCTCTTAGCAGGATTAACCTTCTTGAGTAGCTGTCCGCTCTCTACAAGGTTGCGAGCTATGGTGTCGAGCATACCATTGATGTAGCCACCGCTACGTGGAGTGCTATAGAGCTTTGCCAATTCTACATACTCATTGATGGTTACGCTAACTGGAATAGCAGGGAAGTTGAGCATCTCTGCAATAGCAATCTGCATGATAACCACATCCATATAAGCCAAACGCGAGAAATCCCAGTTGCGTGTAGACTCGCTCATCAAACGCTGATATTGATCGGCGTTGAGGATGGTGCTACGGAATAGCTTCTGTGCAAATTCCTTGTCCTCCATATCCTTAAACTCAGGAAGAAGCTCCTGCTTGTCTTTCTTTTCAGGATCGAAGCGCTTAATGGTTTTCAATACGAATGTATCAACGATTTCCTTGTCGTCGTTCCAATAAAGGCTCTTTTCTTCGAGAATAGAGTCGAGGTCTTCGTTCTCCTGAATGAGCTGGCGATAAAGCTTGCGCCATAACTCGCGGTCGGCTTCATAGTCAGAAGTTGGAGTAGCGATATACTCTTTGTAAGTCTCGCTCTGCTCAATCTGCTGACACATCTTGCGAATAAACTCTATGTTGTCTTCCCAGTTTAGCTTCTTATCCTCAATAAATTCGCATAGCATGTTGTTCTCCTCAAGTTGCAAGGCGAACTTGTTGTCTACGAATTTTGTAGAAGGCATCTGTGTACCCTCGCGAGCAGCTCTTTGTGCAGCAATATCCACACGACGTCTCTCTTCGCGGTTTATTGCCACGATGAGGTCAAGCAAGTAGTTATAAAGGTCGTATGCCTTTGATAGGCTGAAAAGCAATTCCTTTTCAGCATTATCCATGTTCTTGTTTCCGTTTTGATAGTATGCGTAGGTTAACTGGAGAACCTTAGTTCTTATTAATTCCCTATTGATCATTATACCCTAATTTGAATTGTTATTGAGCGCTATATACATATTTTATATATACGTACACGCTACTTTAGGCTGCAAAATTAGTCAAAAAAACTATTTCATGCAAGAAATAGCAACAGAAAAACAAAAGAATTACTGATTTTTATGCATATAAAAGTAATTTTTCGCTGAATAACTTTCGTATGTTGAGAAATATTAGTACCTTTGCACCCACTTTTTAAGACGCTTAAACGCATCTTTGTGTGATGGCGAATTAATAATGCGATTTAATTTATAGTAACACAAAAAACAAAATGAAAGAATTTACATTGACAGGTCAGAAGCGTACAGACCTTGGCAAGAAAGCTTCTAAGGCTCTCCGTAAGGAGGGTTTGGTTCCATGTAACCTCTATGGTGAGAAGAAGGACGAGAACGGCAATCCAGTTGCATTCTCTTTCGCTATTCCTATGGCTGAACTCCGTAAGGTAATCTACACTCCTCACATCTACATCATCCGTCTTAACATCGACGGTGAAGAGCATACAGCAGTTATGCGTGAGCAGCAGTTCCACCCAGTATCAGACGCTCTTCTTCACGTAGACTTCTACGAGATCAACGAGTCTAAGCCTGTAACTGTTGGTATTCCTGTTAAGCTCGTAGGTTTGGCACAGGGTGTACGTGATGGTGGTCGTATGAACCTCTCTATCCGTAAGATCAACGTTACTGCTCCATTCCAGCAGATTCCTGAGCACCTCGATGTTGATGTTACTGCTTTGAAGATTGGTAAGAGCATCAAGATTGGTGAACTTAGCTTCGAAGGTCTTGAGATTGCTACTCCTAAGGAGGTTATCGTTTGCTCTATCAAGATGACACGTGCAGCTCAGCAGGCAGCCGCAGCCGCAGCTGCAGCAGCTGAATAATTTGAATGGATAAATTTCTTATTTGTGGTTTGGGCAACCCTGGCGATGAATACGCTAATACCCGCCACAATACTGGTTTTATGGTATTGGACGCTTTTGCTAAAGCGTCCAATATTAGTTTTCAGGACAAGCGTTATGGTTTCGTTGCCGAAACTTCCATCAAGGGGCGTAAGGTGATATTGTTGAAACCTACCACGTTTATGAATCTCAGCGGTAATGCCGTGCGCTATTGGCTCGGCAAGGAGAACATAGACAGCAAACGACTGCTTGTCATTTCCGATGATATTGCTTTGCCTTTGGGTGCTTTTCGTCTAAAGGCTAATGGCAGCAATGGTGGACATAATGGTTTGGGACACATCCAGCAACTTATTGGTCAAGACTATCCTCGCTTGCGTATGGGTATTGGCAACGATTTTCCTAAGGGTGGACAGATTGACTGGGTGTTGGGTAAATACACAGCCGACGATATGAACACACTGCAGCCAAGCATCGATACTGCATGCGAAATAATAAAGAGTTTTGTGCTTGCAGGAATCGACATCACAATGAATCAGTTTAATAAACTCGGAAAGAAATAAATGGCTGAAACAGCAAGAATCGATAAGTGGCTTTGGGCTGCTCGTATTTTCAAAACTCGCTCTATAGCTTCTGATGCCTGCAAGAATGGTAGAGTTACTATCGAAGGTGTCAACATGAAGCCTTCGCGCAGCGTGAAGGTTGGCGATGTGGTGAGCGTCAAGAAGCCACCTGTCACCTATTCTTTCAAGGTGCTTAAAACCATAGAACAGCGTGTGGGCGCAAAGCTCCTTCCAGAAATCTATGAGAATGTCACCGATCCTAAGCAGTATGAATTGCTTGAAATGAGCCGTATCAGCGGTTTCGTTGATAGAGCAAGGGGTACTGGTCGTCCTACAAAGAAGGAGCGCCGTGCTCTCGATGCCTTTGTAGAACCTGAATTCTTCGATTTCGATGAAGATTGGGACGAAGAAAGTGAAGAGTGAAGAACGAAGAGGGAAGAATCAAATAGAAAATGGTCTATTTGATTCTTCCCTCTTCCTTTGTCTCCCGAGGGTTGGGTTCGGTGCAGCTCGGCTGCATCGCTTTCCCTTCTTTCCCCCTTCTTTCCCCTTTCTTTCCCTTCTTTCCCTTTCTTTCTTCCTTCCTTCCTCTTCCTTATATCTTAAAGCTTAATAAAAATCTTTTTCTTCCATAGCCACATAGCCATAATAGCATGAATGGCTACAAACATCACACTATAAACCACCGATGCCCAATATCCGTTGCCAATAATTGCAAGGGCAGCTTGGTAAGCGCCATCGCTTATTCCAAATACTTTGAAAGCTATGTTTATCACGTCGCTTGCCACATATAGGAATAGGGGATTCATACCGAAAGCCACAGATAGTGTTACCCACATCTTCATGGCTTTACCTTGTTTGCTGTTGCTACGCATATCTACGAAATACACTATCAATCCTAATGCCATAGCTGCCATTCCGCATGTTGCCAACACATAGCTTGGACTCCATATTCGTTTGTTCAATGGCAAACCAAACGACAGCAACCATCCGCATACTCCAATCATTGCTCCTGCCACCATTAGCCACAGCGCCTTGTCGCCATGTGTTTTCAATGATTGTGACGAGGTGGCAACTTTTCCACAGATAAAACCGATCATCGTATGTGCTATTGCTGATATTGTGCTTACAAAGCCTTCGGGGTCTACAGGGCTCTTCTTGTATAGATGGTCGCTACCAAATAGCCAGTTGTCGGCTTGTGCCAAGCAGTTTATAGCTGAATCTTCTGCATATCCGTTGCCAACAACCAAAATCACTCCGTATATTGCCAATAGCGCAAAAGCAATCATTTTGAACATTCGCTGCGGAATTGCTATTGCCATTATCGAGACTGCGCAATAGCACAGAGCCAATCGTTGCATCACTCCCCATATTCTCAGATGTTCTATGTCGGTGGCTTTGCCCGACGAAGCCATGCCGAGCCAGTTTATCAGCAAGCCAATCGCAAACAGCAAGATTGTTCGCTTGGCAATCTTCTTTGCTATTGCCGCCGACCATGTGAAGTTCGACTTCTTTAAACTCAAGAATATCGAGAAACCCATTATAAATAGGAAGAAAGGAAACACAAGGTCGCATGGTGTCATTCCATTCCATTTCGAATGCTGTAGTGTAACGAAGATTTCCTTTCCTGCTCCGTTGTTCACCATTATCATGAGCATCACGGTCATTCCTCTTAGTATGTCGACAGCCATCAGTCGTTTGGGCTGGGCAGAAATATTGTTATTCATAAGCTTCTTGTCTTTTAATCTCTTTTACTTCCGAAATAGCCTCCTTTTATTCCCCGTCAGCAATCATCTTCATAGCCATTCTTGCCATTTCCACTGCATTGCCAACGGCCTTAGCTGAATACTGGTTATGCTGTAGCGTCCATGGTTCTTCTATTGCGTACCAGTCAATCTCCGGACCATGAGGCAGAGCCATAGCAAAGAGCTCCGACGCTGTCTTGTTGGCATTCTTTCCGCCGCCCAAAGCTTCGTAGTTAGGTTTGGTGTCGTCCGCCATCTGTTTCTCTAAAGCGTCGAAATATATTTTCCACCTATTATAATAGAAGTCTTTCAATAGTCCTTGCCATTCCTTGTTGGCATAGTCGCGCAGTCCGCCCTTGTCGGCACACACTCTGTTGCCCCATGTCGTTATCTGCACACGAGCATTCCATTCATACAGTTCTTTCTCTTTAGCTGTGTTGCCAAGGTTGCGAGCCTGCTGCGTCCATCTGCCCAGGCGGAACTCTGTGCGAGTGCCTAAGAGTGAATCTTGCATCATTATCATCTTCAAGAATCTGTCGGCATCTTTGCGGAAGTCTTTGCGTGCAAAGGCGTTATAGTCGGCAATAGTCTTGAGATACTGTCTTCGTCCTTGGTCGGCAAGCGCCTGACGAGTAATGTCTACAAGGTCGTGCAGATAGTTGTCGTTGCCCTTCATTCTGTCGGCAGCAGCAAGCATCAGCCTTGCCGCCTGCTTAGTATCTTCAGGGTCGTAGTAGTTTCTCATTTTCGACCAACTCTTCACTTGGAAGTTGTTCAGTCCTGGACGTCCACAGAAAATACTCTCGTGAGGTCCTTGCTGATTGTTTCCAAGCGGACAGTTGTATATTGATTCTGCCAATATCATCCACGCCTTTTCTATGTCAGCATCGTGTTTTCCATATCGAGCCACAATATATTTCTTCACCCATTGCTCCTTTGTTGGCACATCGGCAAGCCAAGGCAGTTCGCTCATCAGTTCAAACATCACCGGATTGTTTTCTGTACCCTCCATGGTGAATCCTGTGCCTGTCATTGTCTGCGTCCATTTGCCGTTTCGAGCAAGCTTATAGTTGTTGAGCAGCTGATCCATGCGGCCGTGCAAACCTACGTTGCCACCGAAGTTCTCAAGCATGCAAAACATCCACGAATGTCCATCGTAGTCATTCTCTCGCTTCCAGATAGAAGGAATGCCAAACATTGGGCGACATTCTGAGAATAGGTCTAATATCACGATATCGCCATTCTTTAGGTCTGCCATCATCTGTGGGCGAGGATTTTCTGTCCATCCCTGCACCACCCATTTTGCCTCCTTGTTGGTGCGCTTCATAGCATCCATCATCGCCTTGCCTGCCTTGGCATAGTCGATTGTGGCATCGTCGTTGCTTTCGTGGAAAGGGTCCATAGAATAATATTTCGACTTACCATACAGCTTTGTCAGCTCAGCATAGTAAGCATCAGCCACTTCATCAAACCTCTTGTCGGTAGGCATGAGGTTTGATGGGCGCACATATCCATTCCATGTGCCACCATCCGAAACGTCGAGACCAAGTTTCTGCTTAGCGTCATGAGGCATCATTCCGCTGTAGCCAGGCAATACGGGTTCCATGCCGAGCTGCTTCATTCTCTTTAGAATTTTTTTCTGCAAGGCTTCTTGCTGGCGATACCACGACATTGGCAGCGGACCGCCCCAACCTTCAAGGTTGTTCATCTCCCACCAAGCCAAGAATGCAGGACCAGCAATAAACTGTCCCACCTCGTCTTCCGAATAGCCCATCTTCAGCAGCATGTTTCTCCACACACATTCTGTGCCCACTATGGCAAGCGGCATGTTTACTCCGTGCAGCGCCATCCAGTCTATCTCTTCTTGCCAACGTTGCCAATCCCAGAAAGCCATGGAGTATGAGAATGTGCAATAATTGAAGCAATATCTCATCTTCATGTTTGTTTCGTGGCGTTCCTTTGTCTTTACTTTAGGCAACGCTGCTGGCAACTGCGCCTTCATGTTTCCCCATGTCAGGTGTATTCCGCAGTTGTATTTCAGATACCAGTTAATGCCTGTAGCAATATTCACCCACGAATTGCCCCTCACCACAACTTTGCCTCCTGCTTGGTCGAGTTCAAAGAAATCGTTGACTGATTGGCGTAGCTCAATCTTAAATTTCTTCGATGCTCCTTTGTCAATACGCTCCAGGAGTTCGTCGATAGGAGTGGCATTAGCCACAATAGCAAATAAGCAGAAAAATGCCAAGAGTAGTTTTCGCATAAAATCTGAAATGTTTAGGTTAGTAGAAATTGGATTATCTCACTATCTCGTGCCAATGGTCAGCGAGATATTTTATGTTTGGCAGTACGATGTTGGCACCTTGCTCAGCCAAAGCAGAGTCGGGTAGTGGACCGCTGTTTACGGCTATCGTAAAGCTTCCTGCCGACACTCCTGCCTTTACTCCGAGTGGAGCATTCTCCACCACTATAGTCTCGCAAGGCTTTGTGCCCACCTTCTGCATTCCCATCAGATATGGGTCAGGTGCAGGCTTGCCATTCTTCACGTCGTAGGCCGTAACGATACGTTCTTCTGTTATGAAATCGCCAAAGTCGTTGATAAGTCGAGCAATGAGAGGGCGCTGACCGCTTCCTGTCACCACACCAATCTTCATGCCGCAATCCTTAATCTTCTGCATCAGCTCTTTCACACCATCAAAAATCTGAGCCACAGGCATTTCGTGGAATATCGAGGTCTTCACATCGTACATTCTCTGTGCTTCCTCCTCACCGATGTCACGATGCTGCTGCTCCTTCACCATCTTCTTTATGGTGTCTACGCCGCGTGCTCCCTCTGTAGCGTAGGCGTCGTCGGCAGTCATGTGAATATCAAACTGCTCCATCGACTTTTGCCAAGCCACAGCATGGTTGGGCATGCTGTTGTATAGCACACCGTCCATGTCAAAGAGAACAGCCTTGGGACGGAATGCCCCAAGGCTGTGTTCTGAAATGTATTTATCTATTGCTTGTTGCATTATTCGTTCTCCAAACGCTCTTTGATAGCTTTGCTCTCAGCCTCGTAGCCTGGCTTATTGAGCAACGCAAACATGTTCTTCTTGTAAGCCTCTACACCTGGCTGGTTGAATGGGTTTACACCAAGGATGTTGCCGCTAATACCGCAAGCAATCTCGAAGAAGTAGATTACCTGACCGAGGTAGTATTCGTTGAGCTCAGGCATGCTAACGCGCATGTTAGGCACACCACCGTCAACGTGAGCCAAGCGAGTGCCGAGCTCTGCCATCTTGTTTACATCGTCTACGCGCTTGCCTACGAGGAAGTTCAAACCATCGAGGTTCTCTTCGTCGTTAGGGAACAAGAGAGTGTGGTTAGGCTTCTCGATGCTGATCACGGTCTCGAAGATAGTGCGCTCACCTTCCTGAATCCACTGACCCATAGAGTGAAGGTCGGTAGTGAAGTCGCAAGATGCAGGGAAAATACCCTTACCGTCCTTACCCTCGCTCTCACCGTAGAGCTGCTTCCACCATTCGCTCATGAAGTGGAGCTTTGGCTGATAGTTAACCAAGATTTCAATCTTCTTGCCAGCCTCTGCATAGAGAGCGTTACGTGTGGCTGCATACTGAGCAGCGATGTTCTCGCTGAATGGAACGTCCTTGCCACAAGCCTTCTCCATGCTCTGAGCGCCCTCTACGAGCTGCTTGATGTCGAAGCCTGCGCATGCGATAGGCAACAAACCAACTGGAGTGAGAACAGAGAAACGACCACCTACGTTGTCAGGGATGATGAATGAAGTGTATCCTTCCTTGTCAGCGCATGTGCGAGCAGCACCCTTCTTGGCGTCTGTCACAGCAACGATCACCTTGCGAGCCTCGTCTTTGCCACGCTGCTCTTCGCATTGCTTCTTGAGCAAACGGAATGTGAGGGCTGTCTCGGTAGTGGTACCCGACTTAGAGATATTGATTACACCGAATTTCTTATCTTTGAGGTAAGCAGTAAGCTCTGAGAGATAGTCTTCGCCGATGTTGTTACCAGCAAAGAGAATTGTTGGATTCTTCTTGTCGTTAACAAGCCATGCAAACGAGTTGCTGAGAGCTTCGATCACGGCACGTGCACCGAGGTAGCTACCGCCGATACCTGCTACTACTACCACTTCGCAGTTTTCGCGCAATACGTTAGCGCAATCCTGGAGCTGCTTGATGAAGTCTGCTGAAATTGAAGATGGTAAATGCAACCAGCCGAGGAAATCGTTGCCTGGGCATGTACCATTCTCGAGGGCCTCTTGAGCGGCCTTTACCTGAGGCTCGTAAGCCTCTACTGCACCTGCTTTAAGAAACTGTGCAGCCTTACTTGTGTCAAGTGTAATATTTTTCATAAGATTTTATATGAATTAAATTTTTCCTTGTTCTTTAATTCCTTTTACTTTTTTACCTTTTTACCCTTTTACCCTTTATCTAAAGGAGTCGGTGAGCAGTTTAATCTCTATTTGCGGATTAATGCGCTCATACAGAATATTGTAGACTGCGTCGAGGATAGGCATATTTACGTGCATGTGGCGATTTATCTCCTTCATACATTTTGTGCCGAAATATCCTTCTGCAATCATCTCCATTTCTATCTGTGCACTCTTCACCGAATATCCTTTACCAATCATAGTTCCGAATGTGCGGTTACGACTAAAGTTTGAATACCCAGTCACGAGCAAGTCGCCGAGATAAACCGAGTCGTAAACATTGCGGTCTATAGGATGTATTGCCATAAGGAAACGGTTCATCTCCTGTACGGCATTAGCCATCAATACAGCCTGGAAGTTGTCGCCATATTTCAATCCGCCACAAATACCCGCTGCTATGGCGTATACATTCTTCAATACCGAAGAATATTCTATTCCGATAACATCAAGCGAGGTCTTGGTCTTGATATAGTCCGACGACAGCACATCGGCAAAAGCCTTTGCCTTGTCGATGTCGCAACATCCCACGGTGAGATACGACAATCGTTCTAGAGCAACCTCTTCGGCATGCGACGGACCGCCTATGCAGGCGAGGTTCTCGTAAGGCACATCATAAACATGGTGGAAATACTCCGAGCAGGCGAGGTTTTCGTCTGGTACAATACCTTTGATGGCTGTGATTACGAATTTATCCCTGATGCGTGTCTTTAGTTTGCGCAAATGGTTTTTCAGATAAGGCGAAGGAGTCACAAACACCAAGGTGTCGTAGGCTTCTACAATCTTATTCAAATCTGACGAGAAGAAAATCTCGTCTACATTAAAGTGCGCTCCCACAAGATAAGCAGGGTTGTGGCCCAACCTCTTGAAGTCTTCTATACGGTCGTCGCGACGCATATACCAACCAATGTGATGAGTATGTCCCACCACAATCTTGGCAATAGCGGTAGCCCAGCTACCGCCGCCAATAATTGCTATTTTACCGCAATCAAACATGCGTACTTATTTCTAAAAAAAGGAAATGGAAGTTTAGAGATAGCTTATGCCTTTGCTGCAGCTTTCTCTATCCAAGTATTTATCTCGTCTACTGAAGGCTTTTCGTAGCCAAGCTTATATTTCTTATTTATTTCTCCAAGCTTCTGCTGCAAGCCCTGAGCCTTTTCGTTTGCTATGTCTGAGATGAGGTTGAATCCTGCTTTGCGCAACACGTAAACCCAATTCTCTGCCACACCAAGCTCTGCCCATTCTGCTACGCTGCTCTGTGGAATCTTCTTCTCTGGCTTCATCTGTGGGAAGAACAATACTTCCTGGATGTAGGTCTTGCCAGTCATCAACATCACCAATCTGTCGATACCAATACCAATGCCGCTGGTAGGAGGCATACCATACTGCAATGCGCGTAGGAAGTCGTAGTCGATGATCATAGCCTCGTCGTCGCCCTTGTCAGCAAGCTTCATCTGGTCGATGAAACGCTCTTCTTGGTCTATTGGGTCGTTGAGCTCTGAGTAAGCATTTGCCAACTCCTTACCATTCACCATAAGCTCAAAGCGCTCTGTCAATCCTGGTTTCGAGCGGTGCTTCTTTGTCAATGGCGACATTTCTACAGGATAGTCGGTGATGAAAGTAGGCTGGATGTATGTGCCCTCGCAGAACTCGCCAAAGAGCTCGTCGATAAGCTTACCCTTACCCATTGTCTCGTCAACCTCCATGCCCTTCTGCTTACAGAAGTCGCGAATCTCTTCCTCGCTCTTGCCGTCGCAGTCAAAACCTGTCTTCTCCTTGATAGCATCGAGGATAGGCAAACGACGGTAAGGAGCCTTAAAGCTGACAATCTTGCCATCTATCTCGCGCTCTGGCTTACCGTTTACGGCTATGCAGACATTCTCGAGCAACTTCTCTGTAAACGACATCATCCAGTTGTAGTCCTTGTACTGCACATACAATTCCATACATGTAAACTCAGGGTTGTGGTTGCGGTCCATACCCTCGTTGCGGAAGTTCTTGCCAATCTCGTAAACACCCTCGAAACCACCCACGATGAGGCGCTTCAAATAAAGCTCTGTAGCGATACGCATATACATATCTATGTTCAAAGCATTAAAGTGGGTGATGAATGGGCGAGCAGAAGCACCACCGGCAATAGCCTGGAGTGTAGGTGTTTCTACCTCTGTGTATCCTGCGTTGTCCAATACCTTGCGAATAGTGCGCAATACTGTTGCACGCTGAAGGAAAGTATCTTTCACGCCGTCGTTGACAATCAAGTCAACATAGCGCTGACGATAGCGAAGCTCAGGATCGTCGAACTTGTCGTAAGCCACACCATCCTTATATTTCACTATTGGAAGTGGCTTCAAGCTCTTGCTCAAAAGTGTAATCTCCTGTGCGTGGATAGAAATCTCGCCTGTCTGTGTGCGGAATACGTAACCCTTCACACCGATAAAGTCGCCGATGTCCATCAGCTTCTTAAACACCTTATTATATAGGTCTTTGTCTTCGCCTGGGCAAATCTCGTCGCGTGAGACGTAAATCTGCATACGGCCCTTGCTGTCTTGCACTTCAGCAAAACTTGCTTTACCCATCACACGGCGCCCCATCAAACGACCAGCAACCGAAACCTGTCTTGGCTCGGCGTCATCGCTGAATTGCTCACGAATATCTGTTGAATACGCATTTACAGGAAATTCTGCTGCAGGATATGGCTCAATACCCATATCGCGTAGCTCTTGGAGACTCTGGCGACGGCCAATCTCCTGTTCACTTAGCTCTAAAATGTTCATAAAATCTATTCGAATATTTATTTTATGGTTGCAAAATTAATAAAATTATCTGAAAGATAGAAGTATTTTTATATTCTTTATACACTTTATTGACCTTTAGCAAGTTTAGCGTATAAATTCTCTCTTCTATTGAATTGGCTTTCCCTTCGGCCGCCGAACTTCGTTTCTTCACTCTTCACTCTTCCCTCTTCACTTACAATATCCTTTGCTCCGTATTATTAAGCTTCAGCATGCATTCCGGCACATGGCTTCTTATGCTTTCAGCCACGATGTCCAAGATGGAGTGTCTGACGAAAGCCTTCGATGTAGCCAATATCACCTCACGCGTAGGTATCGGAAGCGCAAACGGCCTAACCAATCTCCTCTGCTCGGCATTCAGCTGTGTCGACGCCAGTTCGGGGATAAAAGTCACGCCCTTACCGTTCTCCACCATTCTCATAAAGGTCTCTATGCTGCCCAACGAATATGAAGCTTGGCTCTTGCGTGCCGACTTCAAATGGCAGAATTTCACCAGCTGGTCTCTGAAGCAATGTCCTTCGTCCAACAGCCACAAAAACTCATTGTTCAAATCAGTCGCCTTTATGCTCTTAGCTTCAAACAGCTTGTCATTCTCGGCAACATAAGCCAAAAACTGCTCATAGAATAATGTGATAGAGTTGTAGTCTTCCAATCCCTCGAGGTTCACCAATATTCCTGCGTCAATGTCTCCGCGGTCTAAAGCTCGCTTCATATCAGCTGTTTTCATCTCTATCACCACCAAGCTTAGCTGCGGGTTTTGAGCCTGTAGCTCGGTGAAAAATCGTGGCAACAAATATGGTGCTATCGTGGGCAGAATACCTATGCGGAATGATCCCGTTACAGCCTTCTTCTCTTCTGCCACAATATCCTTCAGCTTGTTGGCTCTCTGTATCACCTTCCACGCCTGCTCCACCACCATCTTGCCTATTGGCGTAGGCGTCACCTGTTGCGACGAACGTTCAAATATCCTTATGTCCAATTCCGCTTCCAGCTTCTGTACCATTGCGCTCAGCGTAGGCTGCGTCACTCCACATTGCTCCGCCGCCTTAGCGAAATGTCGAGTGCGATAAACAGCCACTATATATTCCAATTGTTGAAGTGTCATAGCTATGATTTTTATTTTGATGTTTACAAGAATTGAGTAAGATATACTGGCAAGAAGATTGTTTGTTCATCCTTTTGCAAGTCTTTGGTGTAGATGAGATAACGCTGCAATACTCTATTCGAGAACTTTTTGCAAAATGCATCAAGCGAAGCATGGCGCTTGTAGCCTGATGACTTAACTTCTATAGGGCAAATTTTGTTGCCACGAGATAGTAGAAAGTCTATTTCATAATTGTGCTTTCCTGTTTCTGTAGGAAAAGTGTAATAGAAAAGCTTATTTCCAGCTGCTGTTAGCATCTGTGCTACCATGTTCTCGTATACGTAGCCAAGGTTCGCATCGAGTTTGTCACTCATCAATTTCTGATAAATTATGTTCTCAGTAAAGTCTTTGTCTTTGAAAGCCAAGGTGATGAAGAGTCCCGTATCAGCCAAATACATCTTATATTTATTCATATCCATAGCCAACGCCATTCCTACGCCAGGGTCATTCGCATGATAAGCCATATTTATGGTCATAGATTCTCGAAGTTCTGAGATTAGTTGAAGTGTTTTCTCAGAATCAGTATTATCACCAATCACGCTTGCCACCTGATAGCGAGAAGCATTGCTGTTTAGTTGGGCTGGAATAAAATCGAAGAGCATAGATATTCTTCCTGATGGGTCTATTTTGTAGAAGTCGTCCTCGTAAAGCTGTATGATGTTTCTTTTTACTCTATCCACTTCTATTAAGTTGTTTGTTTCGAGATAAGCATTTACAGCTTGTGGCATTCCTCCTACAACCATATAAATGCGGAAATCTCTCATCAATTTGCGAGTAACGGCATCGCCAATAGAAAGCTTTTTGTCGAAAAGCATTTTTAGTTGCGATATTGACGTGGTGTCTCCTAAAGCCCATTTGAATTCTTCATAGTCCATTGGATGCAGATGTATTCTTTCCTCTTCGCTTGGGATAACGATGTCTTTTACATTCTTCCTAATAGATATTAGCGACCCCGTTTCTATGTAATCGTATCTGCCATCTGCCACCAAATGTTTTATAGCTTGGCGTGCTTTAGGGCATTTCTGAACCTCGTCAAAGATTACTACTGATTTGCGTTCTTTCAGAGAAACTCCTAATCTAAACTGTAGTTGCAAGAAGAAGAAATCTAACTCTGCTATATGATCGAAGAGCTCGAGGATTTCATCTTTTATTATAGAAAAATCTATCAATAAGTATGATTCGTACTCGTTTTCTGCAAACTGTTTAACCAAAGTTGATTTTCCTACACGTCTGGCTCCTTCTATCAAGACCGCAGTCCGTCCCTGACGATTGTTTTTCCATTCGAGTAGTTTATCGTATAGTTTTCTTTTAAATATCCTCATAATCTTTGTTCCCTAATATAGTTGTTTGGTTGCAAATATAAGCAGAATTATTGTTTCCTCAAAATCTTTTTCTTATAAATCCCCGATATTCTCAAAATCTTTTTCTTATAAATCCCCGATATTCTCACAATCTTTGAGATTTTATGCTATAGTGTTTAGTGTTTAATGTTTAGCGTTTAGTGTAGAGTGTGCTGGTGGAGAGTTTTGTTAAAATAGATTTTTTCTATTGCCCGATAGCTAAATTCTGTTTGGCAGTTTCGAACAAAAGGAATAACTTTGCATCAGAAAACAATTAAACATTAAACATTATAGAACTATGAAGGAATTGAAAGGAACAAAGACAGAGAAGAACCTCATGGAGGCTTTCGCTGGTGAGTCGCAGGCTCGCAACAAGTACACATATTTTGCTTCTAAGGCAAAGAAGGAAGGTTATCAGCAGATTGCAGCTCTCTTCGAAGAGACTGCCGACAACGAGAGAGAGCACGCTAAGATGTGGTTCAAACTCCTCGAGGGTGGCGCCATTAAAGACACAATGTCAAATCTCCGTGCTGCAGCCGAGGGCGAGAACTTCGAGTGGACAAACATGTACGACCGCATGGCTCAAGAGGCTGAAGAAGAAGGCTTCCCAGAGATTGCAGCCAAGATGCGTGGTGTAGCAGAGATTGAGCGTCACCACGAGGAGCGCTACCTCAAGTTGCTCAAGAACATCGAAGATGGCATCGTATTCTCTCGCGAGGGCGACACCATCTGGAAGTGCCGCAACTGTGGCCACATCGTAGTAGGCAAGAAGGCTCCTGAGGTTTGCCCAGTATGCAACCATCCACAGAGCTACTTCGAGGTAAGAGCCGAAAATTGGTAATCCCCGATTATCTCGATTCCAATCGTTTTTTTTGAGGGTAATCAATAGCCGAAGCTAACCACAGCCGAAGCTAAACCATAGCCTCGTCCAATAATCTTTGGGCGAGGCTTTCCCTTTTTCTTTTCCCCTCCTTCCCTTTTTCCTCCTTTTCCCTTTCCCTCTTTTCCTCTTTCCCCTTCTCCTTTTCCCATCCTTTCTGCTTTTTGCCTTTTGTCCCCCGAGGGTTGGGTTCGGTGCAGCTCGGCTGCATCGCTTTCGCTTTCGCTTTCGCTTCTCGCTTCTCGCTTTCGCTTCTCGCTTTCGCTTCTCCTTTCTCCCTTCTCCTTTCTTCCTTACTATTAAAAAATCAGTAGCTTTTTGCTCAAAGCTAAGGATAAATGGATTTTTTTGTGTAAGTTTGCACTTGAAAAGAAAACATCTTCTTTGAACTAAAATAATTCATCCTCTTTTAAAATATGAACGACTATATAGTCTCGGCACGCAAATACCGTCCGATGTCCTTCGACTCCGTGGTGGGACAAAAGGCGCTGACCACAACATTGAAGAATGCTGTGCTTAGCGGCAAACTGGCACACGCCTATTTGTTCTGCGGACCACGAGGTGTGGGCAAGACCACCTGCGCACGAATCTTTGCTAAAGTCATCAACTGCATGCATCCTACTGCCGATGGCGATGCTTGTGGCGAGTGCGAAAGCTGCAAGGCTTTCAATGAGCAGCGCTCTTACAACATCTTCGAGCTCGATGCTGCCAGCAACAATGGTGTGGAGCAGATCAAAACCCTCATGGAGCAAACTCGCATCCCGCCACAGGTGGGTAAATACAAGGTGTTTATCATCGACGAGGTCCACATGCTCTCGCAGGCGGCATTCAATTCGTTCCTCAAAACTCTTGAGGAGCCACCAGCTCATGTCATCTTTATCCTTGCCACTACCGAGAAACACAAGATATTGCCAACCATCCTCTCGCGTTGCCAAATCTACGACTTCGAGCGTATGACCGTGCAGGGCACCATCAACCACCTGAAGATGGTGGCTGAAAAAGAAGGCATCACCTACGAAGAACAGGCGTTGGCGCTCATAGCCGAAAAGGCAGACGGAGGTATGCGCGATGCTCTCTCCATCTTCGACCAGGCAGCAAGCTTCTGTCAGGGCAATATCACCTATCAGAAGGTCATCGAAGACCTCAACGTGCTCGATGCCGACAACTATTTCAATATCGTCGACTATGCCTTGGAAAACAAGGTGCCGGAGGTGATGTTGCTCTTGGATAGCGTGTTGGCAAAAGGCTTCGACGCTGCCAACCTCGTTTCGGGCCTTGCAAGCCATATCCGAAATGTGCTCATGGCAAAGAACCCCGAAACCCTCAAGCTCCTCGAAACAAGCGACACCCAGCGACAGAAATTTGAGCAGCAGGCACAAAAATGCAACACTCCTTTCCTCTATAATGCGCTAAAGATTCTCAACCAATGCGATGTCAACTATAAGCAGAGCTCAAACAAGCGACTGCTCGTTGAGTTGACGCTCATAGAGGTCTGCCAGCTCACTCAGCCTGCCGACGAAGGTGCCAGCTCGGGGCGTAGCCCTAAGCGACTGAAAACCCTGTTCAAGAAAATAATGGCCAATCGGCAACAAGCAGCTTCGCAGGTGGCTGCCGCCGATAATACTGTTGTGTCGCGACGTTCTACGACCCAACAGCAACCCTCTATTGCCAATTCCGCACAGCCATCCGCTCAGTCTCAGCCATCTTCGGGAGCCCAACCTCTGGCATCGCAGCCAAAGCTCAAGCTCAGCTCTCTCGGCATCACATTCTCCACTCTCCGCAATATGGGAAAGAAACAGACTGTGGTGCAAGAGGAGGAAATCATCACCGACACCACGGCAAACAGACAATTCTCTGAAGATGATTTGCAGTTGCAATGGATGATGATGTGCAACCGCATGCCTCAGCAAATGAGGGCGTTGGCAAGCAGAATGAAAAACATACAACCAAAACTCCTCGACTTCCCAAATGTGGAAGTGGTTGTAGAAAACGAGGTGTTGCTAAGCGATGTGCAACAGATAAAAGGTCGCATCCGTGCCACCTTAGCCAAAGAACTCGGCAATGGCAACCTCACCCTTACCGTCCGCTTGGCTAAAGCAGAAGAGGTGAAAGCCATACTAAGCAAGCGCGAAGTCCTTGCCGAACTCATCAAAACAAACGCAGGCGTCAAGCGCCTCATCGAATCCCTACATCTGGAAATGGGGTAATGAAAGTGAAAAGTGAAGAACGAAGAGTGAAGAAACAGAGTTCGGCGACCGAAGGGAAAGCCAATCCATTAGTCTTTATGGCTATTTAATTCTTCACTCTTCGTTCTTCACTCTTCACTTAAATAAGCGGCATTCCCATTTCCAAACATTCTTTTCTCATATCCTCAGGCCAGATACTTGCCTGAATCTCACCGATATGCGCTTTCTGCAGCATCACCATGCACAATCGGCTCTGACCAATACCGCCACCAATGCTCAAAGGCAACTTGTCGTTCAGCAACTGCTGGTGGAAATAAAGCTTTTCTCTATCCTCCTTGCCCTCAATCTTCAGCTGAGCCAACAAGCTCTCCTTGTCTACACGGATACCCATAGAGCTAAGCTCAAACGAGCGACCAAGCACAGGATACCAAATCAATATATCGCCATTCAGTCCACGCTTGCCATTCTCGGCAATCGTGTTCCAATCATCATAGTCAGGAGCTCTGCCGTCGTGCTTCTCGCCATTCGACAGCTTTCCGCCAATACCCTCCAAGAACACGGCACCATACTTCTTGCAAATAGCATCCTCGCGCTCCTTCGGACTAAGGTCGGGATACATCTGCAGCAAATCCTCAGCATGAATAAAATGGATGTTCTCTGGCAAGAAAGGCTTCAACACAGGGAATGTCTCGCACGTCAGATACTCCGTGCGGCGAATGGCTGCATAAATGCGCTTCACCACATCCTCCAAGAAGGCTATCGTACGATCCTGCTTGTTTATAACAGCCTCCCAGTCCCATTGGTCCACATATAGCGAGTGCAAATTGTCCAGCTCCTCGTCAGCTCTGATGGCATTCATATCCGTATAAATACCATATCCCGGCTTAACCTTGTATTCAGCCAAAGTAAGTCGTTTCCATTTCGCCAACGAGTGTACCACCTCAGCCTTAGCGTCGCCAAGGTCTTTTATAGGGAACGTCACCGCACGCTCCACGCCATTCAGGTCGTCGTTGATACCCAGACCCTTCATCACGAACAGCGGAGCCGTGACACGTTGCAATCTAAGCTCTGTCGAAAGGTTTTGTTGGAAGAAGTCCTTTATCTTCTTTATGCCCTGCTCGGTCTGACATCTGTCGAGCAGGGGTCTGTAACCATTAGGTTTAATAATGTTGCTCATATTTTTAATGTCTGTGTTTGTAATTTGCTTGCAAAGGTAATCATTTATTATTGATATGCAAGCGTTTTGGTGTTTTATTTTGCAAAATGATAGTTAATTCTTTCTGTTTGTGACAATTTGGGAAATAATATGCGCGTTTTATGATAACTCACTATAGTATTTGTCTTAAAAACCTTAGTCCCACATTTTGTTTATTCAGATTAATTGTTTACTTTTGCATCCACCTTATTTACTATGGCCCCGTAGCTTAGCTGAATAGAGTGTCAGATTCCGGTTCTGAAGGTCATGGGTTTGAATCCCATCGGGGTCACTATTATTAACCATGCAGGATTTTTGTAGCTGATATCAGGAAAGAAAAAAGTTCTGAAGGTCATGGGTTTGAATCCCATCGGGGTCACTATTATTAGCTTATGAACATACAACTCGCCCAACTGATGCGGGCAATGATAATTTACGATAGTGGCGATGTGCCACGCATACAGCATTTTGTGAAAGTTCACAACTTTGCTGCAACCATTGGCGTTGCAGAACACTTGGATGAAGAAACCCAATTTATCCTTGAATCTGCAGCCATACTCCACGACATAGGCATTCATCCTGCGGAAGCCAAGTATGGAAATTGCAATGGTAAGGCTCAAGAAGAACTGGGACCCAGCGAAGCGCGTAAATTATTAGCAACAGTTGGAGGCTTTACTGACGTTCAGATAGAGCGCATTTGTTGGCTTATCGGGCATCATCACACATACAACAACGTGACTGCGGTCGACCATCGCATACTTCTAGAGGCTGATTTTCTTGTCAATTCCTTCGAAGACCAGCTATCCACACCAAGCATCATCGCTTTTAGAAATAATGTGTTCCGCTCTGCTTCTGCTATTGATATGCTGAATAAAATGTGGAGAATATAACTGAGTCAACTTAAAAATAAAGCTTAAAGTAGTCAACTAAAATCGTTAACACCACAACTAAAATCGTTAAACCACACAAGGCAAAATAAAGGGCTAAAAAACGAAGTAGGCTTCATTGGCACTTGAAGCCTACTTCATTTTTTAGTATATAAAACCAAAAGCCCAAAGTGGAATCTTATTTCCTGATGGATATTCGATATTATCTGCAGCAATATATGAATCATGTATATTTGCAATTTGTTTTCCATCCTTGCTTTTGCCACCAATCTCGATAGTGTATTTTTTATCAACTAAAATGTCGCCAGCTTTGGTATATTCAACCTTGTGCTGATATGATAGTTGATTCACCACAAAAACTTCACGAATGGTACCGATATTACCACCTGTGAGCGACAATACATCAATCATATTTGGATTCTCAAGATATATTTTGTCTGGCTTTTGCATCTTTTTCACAGATTCATCACCTGAATACAGAAGATTCAGCAATCGTGCACGATGAAGTATCTGGAGATAAGAAAGTAGGGTGGTGCGAGCAATGCCCGCAGCTGCCGAAATCTTTGTCATGTCGACCTGCAGAGGCACCTTAGAGGCTAAAATCGTAAGAAGACTCCTAATCTTTCTGATATTACTGATATCTACATTGCATAGTTGAGGCAATTCTACCTCAAGAATGAAATTGATAACATTTTCGATGCGAATAGGGTATTCCTGCTCTCCTTCAAGGATAAATGGATAATAACCCTGTTTTAGATATTCTTCGAAGTATGCCAAAGGGCGACATTGATTATTAATATTATCGCACAACGATTCTGGCGAAGTGAGAAGTTCTTCGAGTGTGATAATAGGAAGGTCTATTTTGTGAGCCATGGCAAGATATTCACGATACGACAATCCTTGCATCTCATAAGGAATGCAACGACGTGAAAGGTCGGCATCGGCATTTAGAATGTCGATGAGCGAACTGCCACTAATTACCAATTTCAAATCAGGATAACTGTCATAGATTTCCTTAATCTCATTGCTCCATCCTGGATATTTGTGTACTTCGTCCAAGAATAGGTGCTTACCTCCTTGTTGATAGAATTTCTCTACGAAGTCCAATAAAGAATGGCGAGTAAAATAATTGCTGTCTAAGCTAACATAAAGTTTGCTTTTGTAGTCAATATCATGAAGCTTGAGATATTGAAGCATGAGCGTGGTTTTTCCCACACCGCGAGCACCGCGGATAGATATAAGATGACAATCCCAATTAATACGATTAGCTATATCGCGAACGAAATCTGTCTTTGTAACAGAGATTAGTCTACGACACCTTGTGATTAATGTATCCATAATTCCTCATTTTTTTGCAAATATAGGCATTATTTTTATATTAATCAAACAAAAAACATAAAAATCGTTTTGTGTGCGAAACGATTTTAGTCAAAAAGTGTTTTATGGGTGAAACGATTTTGTCGAAACTCAACTGTAGGTCAACGTGAATTATAAATAAGTAATAACTGAGTCAACTTAAAAATAAAGCTTAAAGTGGTCAACTAAAATCATTAAACCACAATGGATAAGTTACAGAGAAAAAGCGATAAAAGCTAAGGTAGCTTAGGGTATTTTTGTATCTTTGCACCATCAAGGAATTATGTGATGGTTTAAGCCACCAACGTAAAAAGTTTGAGTTGGGCATCGAACCCAACCCAAAATTACCAAGGAAGCTACGCTCAGGATTGTCCCCCAACATGTTTCTTTGTTGAGATATGAAGGGTAACTTTATTTGTGGCTATAGAAATAAGTAGTCAACTATAAATATGACTAAAAATTAAATAGGTCAACGTGAATTATAAATAAGTAATAACTGAGTCAACTCGTAGTATAAATAAAGCTTAAAGTGGTCAACTAAAATCATTAAACCACACAATATATAAAAACCTCAAAAAAATGAAGCAAGCTTCAATCGCAAACGAAGCAGGCTTCAATCGCCAACGAAGCTTACTTCATTGGCCATCGAAGTCTGTTGCATTTTGAGGCGTAAAAACAAAAAAATCGTCCGAACTTACATTAGCGTATGTTCGGACGATTTAGAGTTTATAACCTAATGGTTGTTATCCTTATGACAATGTTATTTTGACCTATTGATTGTAACCATAGTTCTGATATTTCTGCTTAGCCTCATCGGTGAGCAATGTACCACTCTCATCGGTAAGCATATCAAGGAAGGTCTGAGGATAAGGCTTCAGAGTCATATAGTTCTGGAATGCTCCCTTAGGCTTACCATCCTGACCAGATGTTGCAGTGGTGTTGTCGGATGTATCCCACTTACCTGATTTGTATGTGGTATTGTTGGCATTAGAACCCATCTGATGGTGCCACTGAATGCGCTCTGCCTGAAGACCTGAGTGGTGGAGAATCTCGTAGTACATTTCTTCCTCGCTAAACTCACGGCAATATTCGTTGAGAATAAACTCGCGGAAGCGGAGCTGATCGGTGTTAGCTGTAGGAGGATAGTTTTCGAGAGTAGACTTAGCAGAAGTGCCATCCCAGTAAGAAGCGTCAACCTTAATCTTGTCATATGAGTTTCCAATAGCCTCATAAGGATACTTAGCCTCGGCAGGAGTAAGAGTCTCATGACCAGGATATAGGCGAGCAAGAACCTCAGCACGCTTGTCGCCAGCCTTGAAGGCAGCACGCTCACGAAGCTTGTTGATATCGTTGATAGCCAAGTCATAGCTATTCTTGCGACCATAAGCCTCAGCACGGAGCAGATAGGTTTCAGCAAGACGGAATACAGGAATGTCCTTGGTGCCATAGATAGCATTTGAACCCGAACGGTTGGCATCGTCATACTTCAATGTGCCAAGATAACCGGTACGCATACCTGCCTCAAGACCATAGTGGTTTTTGCTTTCGCCTTCGCCAAGATTAGATACGAACGAATACTGACCACCTGCCTCAACAATCTGAGGACGATAATAGTATTTACCATCTTTCTTCATCCAGCGAGCAAAGCAAACGAATGGCTGTGCATCAGCCTCAGCAACGTCAATAGCTGTTTCCTTGGTGTTCTCGATGATAGCGAAAGCGATATCGCCCTTACCCATCTTATGCTCACCAGCTACAGCAGCACGTCCGCCCCAAGAAGCACGATCGTAGTTAGGAAGGATGTTGGCATTGAAATAGTTTGCCTGAGCCTCAGTCCATGTATATGTGGCATTATGCTCATCATTGTAAGCATAGTAAGGAATATCCTCTGCCTTTGTAGACTTATTACCACCATTAAGAGCTGTAGTAAACTCAAGATGGAATGACTTCTGGAAACGAGCATCGTTGAGCTTATCGGTAAATACGTCGAAGCCCCAGTCGTTGTTGCGATAGCTGGTATTTTCCTTAGTTGGGTTCTGCCATGTATAGTCAGGAATACCCCACTTCTGGTTTACGTAAGTCTGAGCAAAGAGACAGCAAGCACGCTGACCATAACGATAGTTGTCGGTACCATTTCCGAATACACCAGCAAGGATAATTTCTTTGCTTTCCTCATTTTTCCATGAGTCAATATCGTTTTGCCAAAGATTCATATAGTCAGGCTCAAGCTCATACTTCTGGCTGTTGATAACCATTGAAGCATAGTAGATACAAGAGTCGAGGTCGGTAGAAACCTTACCCTTATAGAGCATACCAAGGTATGACTTAGGGTTTAGGTTATCGATGGTGCCATCAGAATTGCGTCCATATTCTGCTGTGCCATATTCTGCACCCTGAGCACGGGTAAGATAAAGCTTAGCAAGGAAGTGAGCTGCAGCATACTTAGTGATACGACCAAACTGCTCAGCCTCTTCAGGAAGATTTTCTACAGCATAGCGCATATCGCCAATCATAATCTTCCAAGCCTCCTCTGAAGGCATACGATTGTAGCAGAAGTTACCTGGCAAACTGGTGATACTGGTCTGTGGGAAGTATACATCGCCCAAAAGAGTGTTGAGAGTGAAAATCAAGTAGTCGCGATTGAACAAAGCTTCCGACAAACGTGATGCTGCATAAGCCTTGTCAGAGGCATATTTGCCTACTGCAGAACCACTACGGATAGAACCAATAGCCTTGTTGCAGACGTCGATGACAGGATAACAGTTGATGATAAATCCTGACTGCTGCTTAGACTGAGTACCCATAAAGGTATTCATATATCCAGCCACGCTGTTCCATGGACCAGTAGCAGTCCATTGAGCAGTAGAGAATTGGTTGATGGTGTTTGAACCAGATGCTACACCACAATCGTGACCAATTTCGAAACTGAAACCACCCTCAGTATATGGATGGCGCAGACGCTCTGCATTATATGTTGCTACGACAAGTTGGTCGAGTCCTTGTTCGGTTTTGAAGTAGTCTTGTGTGATTACAGAAACCATCTTCTCCTCAAGGAAGTCGTCAGAACATGATGTCATCATGCCTGCTGCTCCACCCAACGTTAATAAGCCTAATGCTAAATATTTAGATTTCATATTATTTTTGCTTTTTGTTATGAATAGATTATTAGAAACCAAGACGTACACCAAGCACGAAGCTACGTGTGATACATGTGTTGTTGGTCTGACCACCGATATGGTTGCCTGCATCCCAACCTGTAATATCGTCAGGGTTGATACCTGCCTTTACGAGCTCTCCACCGAAGAGGAATGGATTGAGAACCTGTGCATAAACCTGTGCAGTATTGGCACCAATCTTTGAAGCGTAGAGCTTAGGAACATTATATGAGAGAGAGATGTTACGAACCATCACCATGTCGCCCTTGCAATAGTTGCGTACATAGTCGTAAGCTGTTGTACGGGTGGCTGTGGTAGGCTGAGCAAACTTAGCACCAGTGTTAGTTGGGCTCCATGTATCGTTCTCAACACGGCGACCGATTGTCTGTGTAAGACCATAATAGGTATTGCCGAAGCGGCCGTAGATAAAGAATGAGAGAGCGAAGTCCTTATATGTCAAGGTATTTGTGATACCGAAGCTGAACTTAGGGCTCTTCTGGTATACTACCTTATCATCGTTGTCGAACTTGCCGAAGCCATTGTTCTCATAGTAGTAGTCCTGACCATTGTAGGTGAACTTCTTAGCACCAGGAGTAGAAGCGTCGCAAAGAATCATTGGCTGGTCCTTGATCTTATACTGACCAGGGAGGAAGGTGATCTTGTTAGCGTTATATGCTGCCATCATCATCTTATCATTGTCATTGTCCTGCCAAATGCGATCGTACTCATAGTCGAAGTAAACATTCAAAGGCTTGCCGATAAACCAGTTGTTTCCTGGCTCATCAACCTTACCATTGGTGAGTTCAACGATCTTTTCCTTGTTAGTAGAGAACGACCAGTCGGTCTGCCAAGAGAAGTTCTTGTTCTTGATGTTTACTGTTGAGAGGGTAAGCTCGAAACCATTATTCTGGGTCTTACCGATGTTAGAACGAATCTGAGCATAACCTGTGATTACAGGGATAGAACGGTTCATGATAACGTCGCTTGTCTTGGCAACATAATATTCGATGCTACCGAAGATGCGGTTGCGAAGGAAGCTGAAGTCGATACCGAAGTTGGTAGAAGCAGTCTTCTCCCATCCAAGGTCGTAGTTAGGCATAACATCAGGCTTAGCACCATTTACGTTTGAGCCTGCACCATAACCAAAAGGAATCTTTGCATAAGTAGAGGTTACAGAACCTGCTGTAGAATATGGAGAAACTGAAGAGTTACCAGTTACACCATAGCCTACACGAAGCTTCAACTGGTCAATCCAAGTGATGTCCTTCATAAATGACTCTTCGTTGATCTTCCATGCTACGGCTGCTGATGGGAAGAAATCCCACTTGTTGCCTGTAGCCAATACACTGGCACCATCATAACGACCTGTAAGGGTTACGAGATAGCGATCCATCAAAGAGTAGTTGAGACGTGCCATGTATGATGTACGACTCCATGTAGAATAGTTGGTGCCATAGGTTGTCTTGTCGCGGTTAGAGTTGCCAAGGTCGTACCACATAGAAGTAGGATAAACAACCTCATAAGCGCGGATGTTGATACCCTCGGTACGATACTTTTCAGCACTCTGCATCAAGGTAACGCCAATATGATGGATGTCAGCGAAATCCTTATCATAGTAGAGAAGGTTCTCAAGTGTCCACGACATATCTGTAGAGTTCTTGTTGTAACCTACCTTTGGCTCTGTGCTGTCGAAACCATATACGTTAGACCACTCTTCGTCATAGAAGCTACCATAACGAGACTGGCGGAACTGGCTACCGAAGTTGGTACGCCAACGGAGTCCCTTCAAAGGAGCATAGATATGACCGAAGTCAACTTCTGCATAAGAGCTAAGGTTGAAACCATAGTAGCGATATTCGTTGGTAGAATGAGAAACGTCGGAAGCGATGTTGTGACCTGCCTGTCCGTTGGTAGAACCAACAAGATATGTACCATCAAGGTTGTAAGCAGGAACCCAAGGCATGGTGTTCATGGCCAAACCATAAGAGTCTTTAGCAACAGTATTTTCGAAGTTGCTAACGATACCATAGTTCTTAATAGAGTGTGAAGCATTAACGCCCATACCAATGGTCAAGAACTGGAGAGGCTTGATTTCACCATTAATATTGACAGTGAAACGCTCATAGTCTTGGTCCTTAACAGGAACTTCCTGGTTCAAGTAGCCGAAGCTCATGTAAAGCTTTGACTTATCAGTACCTGCAGAAAGAGAAACCTGGTGGTTGTGAGTGAATGCTGTACGTGTGACGAGCTTACCCCAATCCTGGTTAAACAAGCTACCTGCATTGTAAACAGGAACCTGATCAGCATATCCCATAGCCTTTTCAGCCTCTGTTGCATTACGCAGCTTCAAAGAACCATCAGCATTGTAAGCATATGCAGAACGGATAACGCGGTCTGTCCATGACTCACTACCCATACCAGAGATAGCACGGTCGCGGTCAGGATCAGGAGCTGTGCCGTAAGCACCATTGTAGGTACCACCTGTGATGGCAGCATTGCGCTGATAGTCGAGCAACTGACCTGCATTCATATAATCGGTAGTAGAATCGAGGTTTGACCAAGAGTATGATCCATCATAGTTGATAGAAACACGACCAGTCTGAGCCTTCTTGGTGGTGATAAGAACAACACCATTGGCACCACGAGAACCATAGATAGCAGTAGCAGAAGCATCCTTGAGGACTTCCATGCTCTCAATATCAGAAGGGTTGATATCGGCCATAGAACCTGCTGTCAATGGAATACCATCGATAACATAAAGAGGAGTGTTGTCGGCAAGAAGCGAACGATTACCACGGATGCGGATATCGCCGAGCTCACCAGGACGGTTGTTAGAAGTTACATCTACACCAGGAGTCTTACCCTGCATAGCCTGAAGAGCATTCTGTACAGGACGCTCCTGAATCTGCTTGCTGGTGATACGCGACATAGCACCAGTCAAGTCGCTCTTCTTCATCGAACCATAACCAACAACTACCAATTCGTCGAGAGTCTTTTGGTCTTCCTTCATGGTGACGTTCAAACTTGTACGTCCATTAACGGAAACATTTTGCTGAGTAAAACCAATGTAAGTGAAAACAAGGGTTGCATTCTTTGCAACCTTGGTAAGGGTATACTTACCATCAATGTCAGTAACGCAACCATTAGTGGTGCCTTGTACCGTTACACTTGCGCCGATGACAGGTTCGCCCATGTCATCAACAACTGTACCTGATACCTTGAGTCCCTGTGCATAAGCTGCTGAAGCAAATACCATGAACATCAATAGGAACAAGCATCTGGTGAACTTAGTCATCAGACTTTTTTCATTTGTTTGTTGCATGTTTAAGTTTTTAGTTAGTTAATAAAATAAATCTAGTTTAATTATTTTTTGCAAAATAAACATATTTAAAACTTTGCAAACGACAATTTTTGATACAGATACATGTTTTTTTGATAACAACAAATAAAAAAAGGTATTAGCTGAGCTTATACCTTATTATATAATAGAAATCAACAAGTATAGGTCAAGACATATCTTTCGGAAATATGATAGACGACATCTATTTTTTCCTGAGTCTTGAGGTTTTCCAAGAATATAGTTCCTGTGCCTTTTGCAGAAAGCTCAAAAGGCAAAATACGCATATCGAGAAGTTCGAGATGTTGAGAAGAAAAAAACTTGTAGGCAGTCTCCTTAGCACACCAACATACTAATTGCTGAAGTAAAGTTGATGCCTCTTCGTCGGGACGAAGAAAACGGGAAGTAATACGAGATACCCTATCGCTAATATATTCTATATCTATGGCTACAGGCGAAAGGGAAGAAATATTGTTATCATCATTTTCACGGAGGATAACGGCTGCCATACCACGAGTATGACTAACGCTTATCTCCCACCCCTCAAAAAAAGGACGACCGTCAGGGTTGTGATTGATAATAGGATTAGATAATCCTGTCATCTCTTGCAACAAAGCGTGAACGGCAAGCTTTTCCAACTTGCGAGCATCACTACGATAATGTTCAAGAGATGACAAAAGAGCATGCAACGAGGGATAAGCATAGAGCAATTGCTCTATACTTTCATTCATTTCCCATAATCCCAACATTGCGCCCGAAGGCTGCTTATCAATCCTGATTAACGGCATTCTTCTTCTCGTGAATTATTACTTTAACTCTACTAATTCTACGTTCTTCTAATCCTACCACCTCGAAGGTGTAGTTAAGATAGTCTATCTTTTCGTGAATACTAAGGAAATCACCCTTGATTTCAAGTAGCAAACCTGCCAAGGTATCAGCATCGCCTTCAACATCAGAGAACTCATCATCATCGATTTGAAGAATGCGACAGAAATCACTCAATAGAGTTTTTCCTTCGAAAAGATATGTATTGTAGTTGAGTTTAGAATATGTCTTCTCGTCTTCATCAAACTCGTCGTTGATTTCACCAACAATCTCTTCAAGAATATCTTCCAAAGTTACGATACCGCAGGTTCCACCAAACTCATCGACAACAATGGCAATATGAACTTTGTTGTCTTGGAATTCGCGGAGAAGATCGTCTATCTTCTTGGTTTCTGGAACAAAGTAAGGTGGACGGATTAGGCTCTGCCAACGGAAAGATGCTGGTTTGCCAAGATGTGGCAATAAGTCCTTGATATACAACACACCACGGATATTATCTGTATTGTCCTGATATACAGGTATACGGCTATAGTTGTTTTCAACTATACACTTCAAGACATCAGCGTAAGAAGAACGAATATCAAGATCAACAATGTCTTGTCGGCTTGTCATAACTTCTTTAGCAGTCTCATCACCAAAGCGGATGATTCCCTGAAGCATACTTTGCTCTTCCTTAATGTCATTCTTATCGGTGAGTTCAAGAGCTTGCTCCAAATCGTCGACACTCAGTTGACGATTCTCCTTCTGCATAACCTTTTCTGCCAACATACCACTACGGATAAGGATTGTTTCCAAAGGCCAGAAGAGCTTACGAAGAAACATTACGCCACCCACTACCCTACGACAGAATTTCAAAGGGGTTTGGCGACTATATACCTTTGGCATAATTTCGCCAAAAAGCAATAATAAGAAAGTAAGGAGGACTGTTATACAAAGAAACTCCAACCACTCAGACTTGAATTTCACCAACGAACCAAAGATGTAATTACAAAGCATAATGATTGTGACGTTAACAAAGTTGTTGGCAATAAGAATTGTTGCCAACGTACGTTCAGAATCATCACGAAGCATCACTATACGACTATCTTCAGAACGCTTATCGGGTTCAAGCTCGTCAAGGTCTTGAGGTGAAAGACTAAAGAATGCTATCTCTGAGCCACTGGCGAAGCCTGATAACAAAAGCAAGAAAGCAGCCAATATGGCTGCCAACACTATACCTGTGGTAATCGGCTGGAATACCACGAGACTGGAAATATCAGATATACTAAACGGGTCCAATGTAATATGAATTATTAAAATGGTAACTTATCAGCATTGTCCAAATCATTTTCAGACTGCTGATTAGTTTGAGTTTGTTGAAATGACTGTGAAGACTGAGTAGAAGAGACAGAAGAACGTGGTGTAAGAAACTCCATGTTTTCAACTTCAATCTCAGTATATTGATGACGGATACCACGCTTATCGTCATAGCTACGATTGCGAAGACGACCTTCTACATAGAGCTTATCACCCTTATGTACATATTTCTCTACTATCTTAGCCAAGCGTCTATCAAACAGCAGGTTATGCCAATCAGTACGATCAGGCACCTGGGTTCCATTAGGCAATGTATATCCACGCTCGGTAGTAGCCAAACGCAATTTTGCAACTGCTTGGTCTGCTTCGAAATAATGAACATCAGGTTCTGTACCAACATTACCTATCAACATCACCTTATTCATGGTCAAATCTAGAATTAAAGAGATTCAATTTAATTTTATCATCAAAAGTTATTTCCACATTCCAAGATACTTGAAATGGAAATTCTTACCCTTTGCTGATGGGAACTGACTTCTACTATCTACACGATCGTGAAGATTATCAATAATACGATTGTAGCAGTCCATACCGGAATTAGCTTTACAACGTGCTACAAACTTTGTATCACGATATTCAAATTTACCTGTAGATGGCACCATTACAACACGCTTGAAATCAAGTTCACCTTCATACCAACCTTGGCGCTCTTCACAAAGCTTATTTATAACCATATCAGCAGACGACTGACGAGGATTATTATTACCATTATTGCCTGCGGCAATATTTGGATGCACAGCCTTCTTCTGCTTGAAATCAAGCATAGTTTCGGCCAAAGTCTTTATGATAATAAAATATATGCGTGAACGAACCTTATATCTCTTAGGATAAAAAACATCACTTAAGGCGTAATTACGAATGTCTGCCTCAAGCTCTGGAGTCATATTAATATCTGGAATAGATGCAAGGAAATCAATAGCTTCTTTGACACTATGAACTAATATTTCATTATCGAAATAACGTAAGTATAAATTCATTGATTGAGAAATATTTCTAAAGGAAAAAAGAGCGGAAAACGGGACTCGGACCCGCGACCCCAACCTTGGCAAGGTTGTGCTCT
>OLGY01000335.1_pt1 | contig 35909 bp, 28 predicted proteins | sample 1605951 | NCBI WGS metagenome assembly OLGY01 (sample SAMN03283280) | human gut metagenome | biome: human-associated habitat; material: feces | host: Homo sapiens | place: Peru | collected 2012
AACAATGTTCTTAGCGATATAACGACTGATATAAGCTGCACTTCTATCTACCTTTGATGGGTCTTTACCAGAGAATGCGCCTCCACCATGTCTTGCCATTCCTCCATAAGTATCAACAATGATCTTACGTCCTGTTAAACCAGTATCACCATGAGGACCACCAATAACAAATCTTCCTGTTGGATTGATGAATACCTTGTAATCTTCATTCATATGATGTTTTCTTACAACTTCCTTCATGATCTTTTCTTTAATGAATGTCTTGAATTCTTCTTCATTGAAATCTGGATCATGCTGGATTGACATAAGGATTGTATCAACCTTTGGATTATTTTCATCTGTATAATCAATAGTTACCTGTGATTTCATATCAGGTCTTGCATGTTTGAATGTACCATTATGTCTTAATTCACTTGCATAACGTACTAATTCATGAGCCATAGAGATTGGTAAAGGCATATATGTTTCAGTTTCATTTGTTGCATAACCAAACATGATACCCTGGTCACCTGCACCACCTACTTCTACATTTGTACCTAAGGCGATATCACTAGACTGTGTATCCATAACAACCTTGATTTCACAAGTATCTGCATCAATACCTAAATCTTCAGCAGTATAGCCGATTCTTCTCATAACATCACGAGCCACTGCTTCATAATCTACTTTCGCATTTGTTGTAATTTCTCCACCAATGACTAATAAATTAGTTGTTGCAAAACATTCACAAGCTACACGTGAATATTTGTCCTGTCTTAAGCATTCATCTAAGATTGCATCACTGATCTGATCACAAAGCTTATCTGGATGTCCTTCTGATACAGATTCTGATGTAAATAAGTTCTTTTCCATTTTCTTCTTTTCCTCCTGTAATAAAAAAGCTCTCCTCAAAGAGGAAAGCGTAGTAATCTGCTTCCTCTTATTGTTCAAGTAATACTTGCTTGGTCAAGGCACCTTCTATATAAGGGTTGCCACCACTTTAAAACGATCCTCATCTGTGTGGTTCTGAATAAGAGTATAAAAATATTTAATTAAATTGCCTGTACTTCAATAACACCTGGAACTTCTTCTACTAAGATTTGTTCAACACCATCTTTAATAGTAGAATCTAACATCATGCATCCCGCACATGCACCAAGCATATGTACATAAACGATGCCGTCTTTGAAATCAACGAATTCTAAGTCTCCACCATCTCTTTGTAGATAGGGTCTCAACTTATGAATGACTTCCTTAATGGCTTCAATCTTTTCTTCCATGATTTCACCTCGCTTCTGCTTGACCATTATAACACACAAAATAAAAAAGAAAAGTGATATACCCTATAGAATCACTAAAAAACATACTTATTTATTAGACAATTTTATTAGATTGCACATTTTTAAGCATAATTCACTGTTTTTTGTACATAATCTATGATTCTTATCAAGCATAATAAAAGAACCCCTGAGGGTTCTTCAATACTATTCATCGTCTATATTCTTAATATAATTCAGTACAAAATGAATGACATAGAGTGCGACAATCATCCATCCGACAGACACAAGAACATATTTGCATACTGCAATATCCCATTCCCCAGGTTCAAAATAATAGTTACTTACAATAGTTGGTAATTGTGTGAATATATAGAGTAATGCAGCAACCAATATATATAATATTTTTTTCTTCATATGGTTCTCCTCTGCTGTGTTAGTATATACTAACTATATCATACTCACTTTTTTTGTAAAGTATATCATATTAAATATAAATTACTTATCTTTTTCACATTAAAGAATTATTATTATCTATTCTTTTATCACTATTATAATTATGCTATAATGCAGTTGATTGGAGGCGTGCAATGGAACATCAAGTTCATGTAGGTGACATTGTTGATGTGACCATTACTGGTATTCAACCATATGGTGCATTTGCTTTATTGCCTGATGGAAGTAGCGGATTAATCCATATATCAGAAATATCTGATGGATTTGTTCGTGACGTAAATCAATTTGTCTTTTATGGAGAACAGGTTAAGGTAAAAGTCATTGATATAGATAACGTCCATCACCAGGCAAGGCTTTCTTTAAAAGCAGTCGCGAAAAAGAGACGTTTTCGCAAAAGAAAGTCAATCGTGGAAACACCTAAGGGTTTTAATCCACTAAGAGAAATGATGCCTCGATGGATCAGTCGAGGAATCGCAAAGGAGGAAGATGTATGATCAACGTTGATTTAAGTAAAGCTAAATTAACAGAAAGCATGGAATCATATAAGGACAGAGTCGCAGAAGTTCATGATATGATCCACAACAAAACAGGAGCAGGTAATGACTTTTTAGGATGGGTTGACTTACCTACTAACTACAACAAGACTGAAGTAGAAAACATTAAGAAAAAAGCTGCAGAATTATCTGAAGAAATTGATGTTTTATTAGTTTGTGGTATCGGTGGTTCTTATTTAGGCGCAAGAGCTGCTATTGAAGCAATCAATGGTCTTTACCCAACAAACAAGGTTCAGATCATCTATATTGGTAATACATTCTCTGCTACTTATTTAGCACAGGTTAAGAACTATGTAAAAGATAAAGAATTCGGTATTAATGTAATTTCTAAGTCTGGTACAACAACTGAAACTTCAGTTGCTTTCAGAATCTTCAAAGAATTACTTGAAGAAACTAAGGGTAAAGAAGTAGCTCAGAGAAGAATTGTTGCTACTACAGATGCTCATAAGGGTGCATTAAAGACTTTAGCTGACCAGGAAGGTTATACAGAATTCGTAGTTCCTGATGATATCGGTGGACGTTATTCTGTATTAACTGCAGTAGGTTTATTCCCTATCGCAATGGCTGGTATCGATGTTGATGCAATGTTAAAGGGTGCTAAAGATGCACAGGATAAATACAACAATCCAGATCTTCTTACAAACGATGCTTATCAGTATGGTGTTGCAAGACAAATGTTATTAAAGGCTGGTTACCCAGCTGAAATGTTTGTAACTTATAACTTACAGTTACAGCAGACTGCTGAATGGTGGAAACAGTTATTTGGTGAATCTGAAGGTAAAGAAGGAAAAGGTATCTTACCTACAAGTGGTACTTTCTCAACTGACCTTCATTCATTAGGACAGTTCATCCAGGAAGGTTCTAAGGTTTTATTCGAAACTGTATTAAAGATCAAAGAACCTCAGATGAACTTAGAAATCCCTAGTGATGCAGAAAACTTAGATGGTTTAAACTATTTAGCTGGTAAGACAGTTGATTATGTTAACCAGAAAGCATGTGAAGGTACTATTGATGCCCATGTAAATGTTGGTAACGTACCTAACATTCAGATCACTCTTGATCATGTTGATTCATATAGCTTTGGTTATATGGTATATTTCTTCGAAAAGGCTTGTGCAATGAGCGTTTACCTATTAGGTGTTAACCCATTCAACCAGCCAGGTGTTGAAGTTTACAAGAAGAATATGTTCAAGCTTTTAGGTAAGCCTGGATATTAATAAGAAATCCCGCGTATTGCGGGATTTTTTGAATCTTTAATTTTTAAGGGGGGTCTATAGAAAACTCGCTTTAAATTATTGGGGGTTTCCACTTGTAAAGGGCAGTCAGAAATGACTGCCCTTTAGCGAGTTCTTTTTTATCGATTATCTGAGTATAACTTGACCATGCCTTCTTGGTTCTTCCATCAATGATATCTACAATTTCCATGGTCTTAAAATCAAGAATAACACACATGTATCTGTTTTGTCCCTTATGTCTCCAGTGCTTCTTATCAATGCATATAATCTCAGGTAAAGGCTGTCTACGCATCTGACCATACTTATCGAATATTTCAACGACTTTAGTAGGACTTGTGTTAAAGAATCTAGCAACCAGTGAAAAAGTAGTTGTAGGTTCTTTAAGTTTATTCATGATTTCCAGTTCTGAGGTTTGAGATAATCTACTATGACTTTTCTCTGTAAATGGGTTTTCCTCTGTCACTACCTTATTACATTGCGGACATACTAATCTTCTTTTTTTAAGTATTAGAGAAGTGTTCTTGCTTCCTATCATGTTATGTATGACTTTACATTTTCTATAGTCCTTAATATTTATTCTACTGCTGCATTCTGGACAGGAGATAATGGTTCTCTTAAGCGTGATACAATAAATCACTTCTTTTTCATTAATTTCAATCGTATGAGACTGTACAGAGGATTCATAATCCCTTAAAATAATCCTTAGATCATTATTCAATTTGTGATCTCCTTTCGCTTTGATTTAATATGAGCAAATTAATGATACAGCGAAAGGTTTTTAATTACACAAAAATACTTAAAAAAGTGGGAGCCACAGTGTGACCCCCACAGATTTAAAGGTGCTGTTTCCAAGACCCCCAAATATTTAGAGCGAAGGTCTGACCCCTACAAAAATTAAAGACCCTTTTATAATCGCTCGGTCTATTTAGTCTACATATTTCTCTAAGAAATGAGCAATATTGCTTTGAACAAGTTTCTTCTCTTTATGATAAGATTCGCCATGTGCGGCATCATTCACAATAAGTAATTTCTTTTCTGCCTGACAGGCATTATAGAGTTCTAATGCCATGTAAGTAGGCACAAAGTGATCCTGGTTACCATGTATAAATAATGTAGGTGTTTTAGACTTCTTGACCTGATTGACTGCACTGGCCTGTTTGAAGTTATACCCTACTGTCTTTTTTGACAATAATGTAGCACTAGGAAGTAATAAGAATGGTGGACATCCTTTATTCTTTAAGTAGTATTTGAATTCATCATAAGCACTTGTATAGCTGCAATCAGCGACAATAGCTTTCACATTATCAGATAATTCTTCACCACTTACCATGAGGACTGTTGCCCCACCCATGGATATACCATGTAAGACAATGCTCATAGGTTCATTATGGAAGTACTCTTCCATTTTTTTAATCCATTCTAATATATCTAAACGGTCTAACCATCCAAAACCAATATAATGTCCTTCTGACTGTCCATGTGCTCTATTATCTGGAAGAAGGATATTATAACCAAGTTCATGATAGAAACGAATATAATAGGCAAACTCACGATAATGGTAAGAATGGAATCCATGAACACAGATTACTAATTTATTAGAATCAGGATAAGGAAGGAACTGCCCTTCTAGCTTTAATCCATCATAAGAAGTGATTTCCATATCAATAAATGTCTGATGATCTAGCCATTGTTTATCATCTTCACTCATTGGATGTTTTAATCCTACTTTTTCTTTTTTGCGTCTTGTACATACTTTTTCTATCGCAATGCGCCCTGCTGCAAGATAAGTGGCAGATGCCGCAGCTGCTGCGCCTATTGTACCAATAACTACATTCTTCTTTTTCACGAAAAAATGCCTCCTTTTACTTATTATATAAGATAATCTATAAAGAATTCATGTACAAACTATTAAGTTTGAATAAATAATTGACAGATATGTGAATTTGTAAGTAGAAAAGGGTATGTTGGAAAGAGATAAATATATGTTTTTAAGAAAGTTTTTGTGTTAGAATAATACCGATATGAGGTGATTTTAATGACACAGGTTATAGAACCAGAACAGATGGATTTATTAGTAAGTGCAGTAAGAGATGGGAAGATTGTTGCATTTCCTACGGAAACTGTTTATGGCGTTGCCTGCTTATTCAATGATTTGAAGGGTCTTGATAGAATTATGGAGATCAAGAAACGTAACCCGAATAAAGCAGTAACTCTTATGTTGTCAAAAAAAGATGATGTAAAGAAGTATGGCTTAGTAGACGAGGGTACCCAGAGAGTGATTGATAAGTTTATGCCAGGTAGAATGACAATCGTATTAAAAAGACTGGATAGTGTGGATCCTAGACATGTTGGTGGAAAAGATACAATAGGTATTAGAATCCCAGACAGTTCTTTCGTTTTGTCACTCATTGATCAGACAGGGCCTTTATCAGTAACAAGTGCTAATTTATCTGGTCAAGGGAATACAACAAACGAAAAAGAAGTACTTGCACAGCTTGATGGACAGATTGATATGGTTGTCAGAGGACAGACTGCTTCGGCAACTGCATCTACAGTCGTGGATTTAAGTCAAGGTGATGTGAGAATACTAAGAGAAGGTTTAATTACCAAAGAAGAAATCGAGGAGGTATATTATGAAAATTGCAGTCGCTTGTGATCATGGTGGATTACGTTTAAAGAATGTTCTTATTGATGAAATGAAGAAACAGGGTTATGAAGTTGTAGACTATGGTACTTATACTGAAGACTCTTGTGATTATCCTGATTATGCATCTAAGGCAGCTAAAGCTGTTGCATCAGGAGAATGTGAGAAAGGTGTCGTTGTTTGTGGAACAGGCATCGGTGTATCAATTACATGTAATAAGGTAGATGGTATCCGCTGCGCATTATGTCATGATGTATTTAGTGCAAAAGCGACAAGAGCTCATAATGATACTAACATGATTGCAATGGGACAGAGAGTTATTGGAGAAGGACTCGCTGTTGAAATTCTTAATGCATGGCTACATACTGATTTTGAAGGTGGAAGACATGTTAAGAGAATTGAAAAAATGATGGCTTTAGAAAAGGAGTAAGTATTATGAGAGATACAGAAGTATTTTCGAGCGTTGAACGAGAATTGAATAGACAAAGAAACAATATTGAATTGATTGCTTCCGAAAACTTTGTATCTAAAGAAATTATGGAGCTTGCGGGCTCAGTTCTAACAAATAAATATGCTGAAGGATATCCAGGTAAGAGATATTATGGTGGATGTCAGTTTGTGGATGAAGTAGAAACATTGGCACAGGAAAGACTTAAGAAGTTATTTGGCTGTGAGTATGCAAATGTTCAGCCTCATTCTGGTGCACAAGCGAACACAGCTGTTTATTTTGCTTTATTACAGCCAGGTGATAAAGTACTAGGTATGTCTTTAAATGATGGTGGGCATTTAACTCATGGACATCCATTAAACTACTCTGGTAAGACTTATGAATTCCATGCTTATGGTGTTGATAAGGAAACAGAAAGAATTGATTATGATGAATATAAGAGATTATGTGAAGAAATCAAACCTAAGTTAGTTGTTGCAGGGGCAAGTGCTTATGCAAGAACTATTGATTTCAAATTCATGGCTGAAGTAGCACATAGTGTTGGTGCTATCTTTATGGTAGATATGGCACATATTGCTGGTTTAGTTGCTGCAGGAGATCATCCATCTCCATTCCCTTATGCAGATATCGTGACTACTACAACTCATAAGACTTTAAGAGGTCCTAGAGGTGGTGTCATCATGTGTAAGGAAAAGTATGCAAAAGATATTGATAGAGCTGTTTTCCCTGGTATGCAGGGTGGACCTCTTATGCATATTATTGCTGCTAAAGCGGCTTGCTTCTATGAAGCATTACAGCCTGAATTCAAGGAATATAGTCATCAAATCATTAAGAATGCAAAAGCTTTAGAAGAATCTTTAAAGGAAGAAGGATTCCGTCTTGTAACGGGTGGTACTGATAATCACCTATTACTTATTGATGTAAAGAGCAGCTGTGGTATTACAGGTAAGAAAGCTCAGAGATTACTTGATGAAATCAATATTACAGCTAATAAGAATGCGATTCCTTTCGATACAGAAAAACCTTTCAAGGCTTCTGGAATCCGTGTTGGTACCCCAGCAATGACAACAAAAGGATTCAAGGAAGATGACTTCAGAGAAGTTGGAAAGATTATTGCTTATCGTTTAAAGAATGAAGAAACTGATGAAGTAAAGAATGAATGTCTTGCAAGAGTAAAGAAGTTAACTGATAAAGTGACTATGTATGACGATATTAAATACTAGGAGGTCATAAGATGGTTAAAGTACTCAATCATGCATTAATTAAACACAAACTTTCAATTATGAGAGAAGAAAAGACATCAAACTATATTTTTAAGCAGAATCTTGATGAAATCGCAATGTTGATGGCTTATGAAGTCACAAAAGATTATCCTTTAAAAGAAAAGGAAATTGAAACACCTATTTGTAAGACAACTGGTTATGAACTAGATAGAGATATTATTCTTGTACCTATCTTACGTGCTGGTGTGGGTCTTGTGGATGGCTTCAGAAGAATCATGCCAACTGCGAAAGTAGGTCATATTGGTATGTATAGAGATGAAGAAACATTGATTCCTCATGAATATTATGCTAAATTTCCTAAGGGATTAGAGAACGCAAAGGTTATTGTTCTTGATCCTATGCTTGCTACTGGTGGTTCAGCTGATATGGCTATCCAGAATATTAAAGATCGTGGTGCGAAGGATATTGAACTTGTCTGCCTTGTAGGTGCACCTGAAGGTGTGAAATACATTGAAGAACATCATCCAGATGTAAAGCTTACTTTAGCTGCATTAGATGAAAAACTAAATGACAAGGGATATATTGTACCAGGTTTAGGAGATGCGGGAGACCGCTTGTTTGGTACTAATTAATGGGATTTGATGAATATGAAGTAAGAAGAACTTCTGTTAAAGTATTTCTTGCCGGATTGATTCTTACGGTAATACTTTCCATCATTCTTCATTCAATCAGCTACTGCGTAGGATTTGTATTAGGTTATCTTATTGATTTATTAATTTTACAGATCAATATGAAGATGACTGATACAATACTTTCTATCCAGACTGCAGGTAAGACAATTGCGGTTATGTTATTTATGGCTAAATTGTTTATATTTGCAGTAGGTTTTGCGATAGCTGGATTCTTTCCAGAAATAGTAAATATGTATACTGTATTTCTGGGCTATCTAGTAGTAAAGATTTCTATTTATATACATGCATATGGAGAAAGGAGGCGTATGAGATAATGAAAATCACTATTCAGCCAGAACTGATATCATCATTGATTGTGACTGTGATACTTTCTATTTTCTTTGTTTATGCAGGTAAAAAAATAAGAAAAGCAGATCCAACTAAGAGACCAAAAGGTGTGGTTCTTCTTGTTGAAACCGCCATTAAGATGGTTTACGATTATATGGGCACAATCATGCCTAAGAAATATGCGAAGAACTACTATCCTTATTTTTCTATGTTATTTGCATGGCTGTTGGTATCTAACTTATTTGGATTAACAGGTTTTGATGCGCCAACTACTAACTACTCAATCACGTTATCCTTAACATTAATTACATGGGTATTAATTCAGATTAATGCGATTAAGTATCAGGGTGTTGGCAGTTATATTAAGGGAACTTTGATTCCCCCAACAAACCTATTTGGTTTGATTTCACCATTGATTTCTATATCAATGCGTATTTTCTGTAACTTATTGAGTGGTACATTTATTATGGCCTTAGTATATCAGGCAACATCATTCTTAAGTTACAAGTTGATTCCATTCAACTTTTTAGGACCAGTGGTAGCACCACTATTACATTGTTATTTCGATGTATTCTCTGGATGTGTACAAGCACTGGTATTCGTTACACTATCTTCAATTCTGATTTCTAATGAAAATCCAGATGAAGAATAAATGAAAAAATGTCAATAGGAGGAAATTGATTATGACAAGAGGTTTAATTGCAATCGCTGCTGGTATTGCAGTACTTGCAGGTTTAGGTACAGGTATTGGTGAAGGTTTAGTTGCCGCTCATGCAGTATCTGCAATTGGAAGAAATCCTGAGGCTGAAAGCAAGATCCGTACTACTATGATCTTAGGTATCGCCTTAACAGAAACAGTAGCCCTCTATGGTTTACTTATTTCTTTCATCTTATTATTCGTATTCAAATAAAAAATAGTTTAAGGAGGAAAAAACTATGCCAGATATAGCCGCAAAGTTATTTCCAAACCCTACCACTATGATTGTTCAGTTATGTTCCACTGCAATCATGCTTCTTCTGTTCAAGAAATATTTATGGAATTATGTATTAGAATTCTTCCAGAAGAGAGCTGATTTTATAGAAGGTAATATCAATGATGCGAAGGCTAAGAATGAAAAAGCATCTGAATATCTTCTAGAAAGTGAAAAGCAGGCTAAAGAAGCTGCAAAACAGTATAAAGAAATCATAGATCAGGCTAAGGAAGATGCCGTAAAGGCTAAGAGTAAAATCATGGATGAAGCTAACAAGCAGGCTCAAGAAAAGATTGAACAGGCTCGCCATGAAATTGAATCTGAAAAGCTTGCAGCACAGGATGAAATGAAGAAAGAAATTGTGGATGTTGCTGTTGAAGTGGCTACTAAAGTCATGGATCAGAATATGAATACTGAAGCCAATAAAGCTTTAGTAGATGATTTCGTAAAACAGGTTGTTAACTAATGGATGCAAATGTTGCAGAACGTTATGCTGAAAGCTTATATCAGTTAGCGTTAGAAGATCATGCGCTAGAAGATTATCTAGCAGACATGAAACTAGTTGATACAGTTTTAGAAAGTAATCCAGAATTTGAAAAATTCTTCTCTCATGTGCTTGTAGATGATGAAGCAAAGTGTGCATTACTCGATAAAGGTTTTGGCACTTCAGTAAATCATTATGTATTGAATTTTCTTAAACTGCTTGTAAAGAAAAGAAGAACAAGATATATTGCGCCTATTACAAAAAGCTTTATTAAGATGAGTAATAAGCATCTTGGTATCGAGGAAGGCGTTATCTTCACACCTTTCGCATTAAGCGATGAACAGGTTAAGACAATTGAAGAAGCGATTTCTCAGAAAGAAAACAAAACAATTACTTTAAGAACTGTTGAAGATAAGACACTTATTGGTGGTGTTAAGGTTCAGATTGAGAACCGTGTCTATGATGGCTCATTAAAGAACAAAGTCAGCAAGCTCAAGACTGAGCTGTTGAGAAAGTAGGTGACGCAAGTGGCATTAAGACCCGATGAAATCAGCGCTTTAATCAAAGAGCAGATTAAGCATTATGATGATGTCATGGAACAGAAAGACGTCGGAACAGTTATGACTGTTGGTGACGGTGTCAGTGTTGTTCATGGTTTAGACAATGCAATGCTAGGTGAATTGATCCTTTTCCCAGGTGATGTTTATGGTATGGTCATGAACCTAGATGAAGATAGTGTTGGTGTTACTTTATTAGGTAATGCGGACGAAATTAAAGAAGGCGACGAAGTAAGACGTACAGGTAAGATCATTGAAGTACCTGTAGGTGATGCAATGCTTGGTCGTGTCGTTAACCCTTTAGGACAGCCTATTGATGGTCAGGGTGAAATTATCACTACAAAGACTAGACCAATCGAAAGAGTGGCTCCTGGTGTTATGACAAGAAAATCAGTAGATCAGCCAGTACAGACTGGTATCACTACTATTGATGCAATTATTCCAGTTGGTAGAGGTCAGCGTGAGTTAATTATCGGTGACAGACAGACTGGTAAAACAGCTATCGCTGTTGATACAATCATCAACCAGAAAGGTCAGGATATGTACTGTATCTATGTCGCAATTGGTCAGAAGAACTCTACAGTTGCACAGGTTGTTGAAAAATTAAAGAAGGCAGGCGCAATGGATTATACTGTTGTTGTTTCTGCATCAGCTTCTGAACTTGCTCCAGTTCAGTATATTGCTCCTTATGCAGGTTGTGCTATTGCTGAAGAATGGCTTGACCAAGGTAAGGATGTATTAATCGTTTATGATGATTTAAGTAAGCATGCCGTAGCTTATCGTACAGTGTCTCTATTATTAAAGAGACCACCAGGACGTGAAGCTTATCCAGGTGATGTATTCTACTTACATTCAAGACTATTAGAAAGATCTTGTCGTTTAAATGAAGAAAATGGCGGAGGTTCTATCACTGCCCTTCCTATCATTGAAACACAGGCAGGTGATATCTCAGCATATATCCCTACTAACGTTATTTCTATTACTGATGGTCAGATCTTCTTACAGCAGGAATTGTTCAATGCTGGTTTCAGACCTGCCATTGATACAGGTTTATCTGTATCACGTGTAGGTTCTACAGCACAGATCAAGGCTATGAAGCAGGTTTCTAGAAACTTGAAGTATGAATTAGCACAGTATGAAGAAATGCAGTCATTCGCACAGTTTGGTTCTGACTTAGATGCAGCAACTAAGAATGCGATTGAACATGGTGAACGTGTACGTGAAGTATTAAAACAGGCACAGTATGCACCAAGAGATGTTATTGATCAGATCATTACTCTATTTGCACTTGAAAATGGATTCGTTAAGAATGTTAAAGTGGAAAAGGTACAGGAATACATGGATGGTTTAGTAGAGAAGTTTGCTGTTGCACATAGTGATCTTCTTGATGAAATCAGAGAAAAGAAAGTATTATCTGATGAATTAACTGCTAAGTTGAAGGAAGCTGTTAAGGCTTATACAACTCAGTTTGAAAACTTACAGAAAGCTGAGGCTTAATTATGGCTGGGCAGATGCAAGCCATCAAGCGTCGTATCAAATCAATTGAATCTACTAAGAAAATCACAAGAGCTATGGAACTTGTTGCTAGCTCTAAGCTTTCTAAGACTAGAAATCAGTTGAATGACATGAAGCCTTATTATACACAGGTAAAAGATACTTGTGCACAGATCTTATCTTCTGCAGGAAATGATATTGATTCTCCTTATTTAGTATTAAATGATAAGGGTGAAGATGTTTATATCGTTATCACTTCTACTTTAGGATTATGTGGTGGATATAACTCTAATATCTTTAAGCAGGTTGAAGCATCAGTCAATGATGCCAAGAAGATAATTGCGATTGGTAATAAAGGCTTAAATCAGTTTAAGAAACATTTTAAAGGTGAAGTAGATGGTACTTATGTAGACCTTAATACGACCCTTGATTTTAGAAGTGTTGTGAGATTAGTTGCTTCACTTCTAGAAGGCTATAAGAAAAAAGAAATTAAGTCTATTCATATTGTATATACAGAATATGTGAATGACTTAACTTTCGTACCTAGAGATGTGACTCTTCTTCCACTTAAGGCTGAAGATCTTGTCTCTGATAAGAAGTTCCATAAAGATACATTGTTTGAACCAAGTCCTGAATCAGTTCTTGGAAGCTTAATTCCGATGTATTTACAGGCCGTTATCTATGGTTATTTGATTGAATCAGTGACTGCAGAAAATGCGTCTAGAAGAACATCTATGAAGAACGCAACAGACAATGCTAATGAATTAACAGATGAGTTGTTATTAAAATACAACCAGGCACGTCAGAGCGCGATTACAAGTGAAGTAAGTGAAATCGTTGCTGGTGCCAATGCACAATAAGAAGGAGGTGCCATATGGCTCTGAATGTTGGTAAGATTATCAAAGCTCAGGGTCCAGTTGTCGATGTACAGTTTGCTGCTGATAAAGATCTTCCAGATCTAAATACAGCCATCACAATTGATAACCATGGTGAAGAGTTAACTGTAGAAGTTGCTCAGCATATTGGTGATGATATTGTAAGATGTATCGCAATGGGTCCTACTGATGGTCTAACAAGAGGTATGGATGCTGTGGATACTAATGCACCTATTAGTGTTCCAGTAGGTAATAAAACACTTGGTAGAATGTTCAACGTATTAGGACATTCTATTGATGGTAAAGATGAATTGACTGAAGAAAAACATATGCCAATTCATAGATCAGCACCTACATTTGCTGATCAGAGAACTGAAACTGAAATTCTTGAAACAGGTATTAAAGTCGTTGACTTGATCTGTCCATTCATCAAGGGTGGTAAGATTGGATTGTTCGGTGGTGCTGGTGTAGGTAAGACAGTTCTTATCCAGGAATTCATCAACAACATCGCAACTGAACATAACGGTTTATCAGTATTCGCCGGTGTTGGTGAACGTTCTCGTGAAGGTAATGATTTGTACTATGAAATGAAAGAAAGTGGTGTATTAGATAAGACAACACTAGTGTTTGGTCAGATGAATGAACCACCTGGATCAAGACTTAGAGTTGCATTATCAGCACTTACTATGGCGGAATATTTCCGTGATGAACAGGGACAGGATGTCTTACTATTCATCGATAATATCTTCCGTTTCACTCAGGCTGGTTCAGAAGTATCTGCCCTACTTGGACGTGTTCCATCTCAGGCAGGTTATCAGCCAACTCTTGCAACTGAAATGGGTCAGTTACAGGAACGTATTACTTCAACTAAACAGGGTTCTATTACATCTGTACAGGCTGTATATGTACCTGCCGATGATATGACTGACCCTGCTCCAGCAACTACATTCACACACCTTGATGCAAGAGTTGTACTTGATCGTAGTATTGCAGCATTAGGTATTTACCCTGCAGTAGATCCACTAAACTCTTCTTCTAGAGGTCTTGATCCAAACGTTGTTGGTAAAGAACATTATGAAGTGGCTCATGGAGTAACTCAGATGTTACAGAAATATCAGGAATTACAGGATATTATCGCAATTCTTGGTATGGATGAATTGAGTGAAGAAGATAAACTAATCGTTGCACGTGCAAGAAGAATTAGAAACTTCTTATCACAGCCATTTACTGTTGCAGAACAGTTCACTGGTTTAGATGGTAAGTATGTACATGTAGAAGATACAGTAAAAGGATTTAAAGAAATTCTAGAAGGCAAATATGACGATTTACCAGAGCAGGCTTTCCATAATGTAGGTACTATTGAAGAAGCAGTAAAGAAAGCTGAATCTTTAAGTGAGTAAATTTCATTTACATATCGTCACTCCTAAAGGTACCTACAGGGATGTAGACGTAGATATTCTGAACATTAGAACAACTGATGGTCAGATGGGTATACTTGCTCACCATATGCCATTGGCGAGTGGTGTGGAAATCGCCGAAATGAATTATAGGATTGATAAAGACAGATATGAGTTCGCTGTTGGTGGTGGATTTGTTTATGTAGATGGTGATAATACTGTTACACTTATTGTGAATGATATTGAATCACCAGAAGAAATCGACCTACGTAGAGCTGAAGAAGCAAAGGCAAGAGCTGAAGAGAGATTAAGATCAAAGAATTCAGAAGTCGATTTACAGCGTGCTGAAATTGCATTAAAGAAGGCTATTACACGTATTCAAGTCAAAAACAATTATTAGGATCCAGGGTTATTCCCTGGATTTTCTTTTGGAGAAGTTATGAAAAGTGATTATGTGAGAGTGAAAGATTATATACCTGATATATATGAAGAATTGCGTTATGCAACAGAACGTAATTTTACACATACTAAAGTATATGATTTTGATGAAGCGTATTTAAGGCTAGGTACTACACTTAAACTTAAGAAGGTTCAGGAAGAATTAAAAGAACTAGGTTATAGCTTAAAGATCTGGGATGCCTATAGACCATTTACTGCACAACAATACTTCTGGGAACTGATTCATGATGATGAGTTTGTTGCTGATCCGACAAATGGTCCAAAGACACATAATTTTGGAAATGTTGTAGATGTGACTCTTGTAAAGAGTGATGGAAGTGAAATTGAGATGCCTACAGAGTTTGATGATTTTACGAGTCAAGCAAGTAGAGATTATTCATGGTTGTCAGGTGATCCCCTTAAACATGTTCTATTACTAGAAGAAACAATGGAGAAGTATGGTTTTATAGGATACGATGGTGAATGGTGGCATTATACAGATGAAGATTCTTATGACTATATAGAATTCAAGCCAAATGAAAGACACAGCTAATAATGACGCTGTGCCTTTTTAATTAGAGTATAAATAATAAGTGTAAGTAATATCCCAATACATGCACCAGTAGAATCTATAAGTACATCTCTAAAGCTTGCACTACGTCCTCCTACAAAGAACTGATGAAGTTCATCTGAACAGGCATAGAGGAAACTCACTAGTAGAGATATAAAGCATTTGAAGCGTAATGGATAAGTCTCATAAGTAAACATCAACAACATTGTAAGAATACTTAAGATGAAATATACAAACATATGTGCACATTTACGAATAATGAATTCTAAGAAGCTAAAAGCTTCTGTAGATAATGTATTCACTATATTGTGTCCGGTCAATGTCTTAGATATATGTCCTATGAGGTAGATCACTGATTGAGAAGAAGAGGAACTTTTAGGACCTGTTTGATTAGAAAAACAGAATATAACCCCCATCCAGATCACGATTAATAGAGTAAGTAGTATACGTAATTTTTTCTTTTTAGTCATATTGTTTCTCCCCTTTCTTGAGTTTTTAATATACATCAAATAGAAGTAAAAGACAAATGTTCTCCTATAATTAAAAGAGTAGACTGTATTAAATAGGATTTGAACAAATAGTATTAAGCACCAAATTATACTATAATTGTTATGCTAAAGTACAAAAAACACATATTAAATTACTTTTACATCGGATATGTGAAATAATTGAAATTATCATCATATAACATATTTCTGATGCATGATGTAATGATCATATCATAAGGAGGATTAATAACAGTGGGATATACAATCAAAGATTTTATAGAATCGAATCAATTTGAAGGATTGAAAATAATAAATCATGCTGGATTAGATAGAGAAATAACAGGTGCACAAATTATTTCAATGATTGATATTGAAAATTTGGCGGGGGGGGGGGTCAGTTATTACTAACCTCTTTAAGAGCTTATGATAATTTTGATAAGAATACAGTGATCTACCATCTAGAAAAATTAAATAAGAAGAAAATTTGTGGATTTATAGTAAAAAGAAGAGAGGAAACATTAAAGCAGAAAAAATTATTTGAACTTTTTATGTACTTCTGTGAAGAACATAATATACCTGTTTTAGAACTTCCACAGAATATTAGTTATTGGTCCGTGGTGAAATATTTATTATATCAGTCATGTGATATAGTTATTGCGAAGTATATGTATTCTAAAATGGTACATGATCAGATTAATAATTTTTTATTTAATCAACAACAGGATAAACATACAAAAGAAAGATTCTTTAAAAGTTTAGAGACCATTGTAGGAAATCCAATCTCTTTATATGATGAGAATTTCCGTTGTATCCACCCTTTTACAGGACAAAAAGATTTTACTATCATAGATGATAGTGAAAAGTATGTACCCCCTATTATTACTAAGCATGAGTATATACGTCAAAAGAGAGAGTATGTAGAATATATTCAAAAGATTAATATTCTTGAGTATTATCATTATTATCTAGTGATTACAGAAGAGAATGAACCATTGAGTGAATTAGACTTTATCACATTGGATAATACAATTACAGTTTTATTTTATCTTTTAACCCAAGATGTCACAAAGAGGGAACTGGAAATCAAATACTATCGAGATTTAAGTTATAGACTAATGAACGGTTCAATGTCTAATGCAGAAGAAGATGATGTTGCAAACTTACTTAATCTAAGTGTTAAAGATGAATACAGGGTTGTTACCTTCTATTTAAAACCTGAGGATAGAAAAGAGAACTTCAGTATTACTCAGAAGAATGAGAGTAAGTATGTGGCAGAGGCATTGTATAGCTATTTTTCTAAAGAAAATGTTTATTATAGTGGGAATCTTGTCTTATACCTTTATAACGAAAAAGATTGGGAAGTAAAAAAAGACTTTAGAAATACACTAAAAAAGATTCACAAGGATATACAAGACTCTTTAACTAAAAGAAATAAGAAGTTTGAACTTCTTATTGGGGTTGGAAAAAGTGTGAAGGGATATCATGGATTAAAAGATTCTTTCAAAGATTCTAAAGTAGCGTTAGAGTATATTGATTTAATTAGAGAAGTTATGGGTGATAGAAGTAAAGCTATTGTGGATTGTGCTAAATTAGGTTTCTTCCAGATATTTATAAATATTAATGATAAGGAAGAATTGAGACAATATATACCTGATTCAGTCAATAAGCTAAATGAACAGGATAAAAAGAAAAATAGTGAGTTGATCAGTACTTTGGAATGTTATTTGAATAATAAACAGAGTATTAGAAAAACTTCAGAGTTGATGAATATTCATACTAGAACTGTTTCCTATCGTCTATCTAAGATTGTAGATCTCACAGATATAGATTTTGATAATATTCCGGAAATACTTGCAGTAAGAAATGGAATTATAATACTTAAAATATTAGAACTGTTGTAATTAATGATGAGTCACGTATGTGGCTCATTATTAATTTTGTAATATTATTTGGTACACTTTGAACAAAAAACTGTTAAAAACTTTTCTCTTTTTACACATTATATTAATAGTTTTATAAGTCTATAATACAAAAAGATGTAAAAAAAGTGTGTATATATAGAAAATATCAACAATATGGGGCCTTTTAGAACAATTGCGACATGTTTTCTGAATAGTAACTCAGAATATTATAGGAAGGGAAAAGGTCTTGTATGAATAAAATAAAAACACTACTCAATAAATGGATACTACTCATACTATGTATTACGCTTGTTTGTACGCAAGCAAATGCAGCAGGTATAGTTAACTTCAATTTACCAGATAATACATCTCAAGAGACAGTTTATGATAATAATACAAATACAACTGAAACAACTGAGAATATAGAAACATATTACCAAAACGATAAGATCTGTATTTATAACTACAATCAGTTAAAACAGATTGGTTCTGATGCTTATGTTTATACAGGTGATAAGGATGGATCAATTGGTTCTGGAGAAGTAGTAAAAAATGAAGGAACTGAATTGAGATATACATCAGATGCTCAATATGTATTAATGAGTGATATTGAGATGAGTACTGATTATATCTGGACACTTCCAAATAACTTTACTGGTAGTATTACAGGTACAACTAGAGAAAGTACATCACTTTATAATAAAGAAACAGATACAATTACTATTTATAACCCCTATCAGTTAATGGTTCTTGCACAGGATAATTCAGAAACAGAACCAGTCATGTCATTAGATTATGATGCACCTCAGTTTGGTATGGGACAGATGATTTATCCTAATGGAGAGAATCAGTCCTACTTAACTTACAGCAAAACACATAAGTATGTATTATCTCAAAGTTTTGATTCTAGTAAGCCAGAGCTAGTTGAGAATCAGGTAAGAGAAAATGTAAGTACAGAAAATGCGGAAGGCCGTGACTTTAAGGGACAGGTTGTAAAGACTATTGGGAATAAGACTTATATCCTGATTGGTAATGAAACACAGCTTAGAAAGATAGGAACTGATACACAGGTATATGGTGCAGTTTATCAGGCATATCTGGAATTAGGCAGATGGTATGTTGATAAGGATAATAGAGGCAAGCCTATTATGCTTTATGGTGGTGATGCCGATTTAACGAAAGATCAAAATGGAGTATCTGATTATACTTTTGGAGGAATTAAAGAAACAGACAACAGCTTAAGTGTTGAATCTAGTCTAAAATCAAGAGGTAGATGTGGTGTTAATCAGACCACAGGTGAAATTGATCCTAATCTCAATATTGATAAAGCTGCAAATCAGAAATATAGCGCTAATGCGAATTATATTATCTTCCGTGATATAGATTTAAGTAGTTCAAATTGGAAACCTCTTAACTTCCAAGGCACAATGGTTGGTGCTAAGAGTACTAATAATAAGATTTGGGATGCAGGTGCAAAGATAGAGAAACCAGTTATTTCTAATGTGAGGGTTATTCAGGAAGGTAAACTAGATGTTGGAGTACAGATGGGTGTTGGGTTCTTCTCTACACTATCTGATGAAGCGAGCGCTGATGATGTTGGACTTAGTAAAGGCACTGTACTTGTATCTAATTTAGCTTTTAAAAATATTGATGTTAATAATCAAAGTACACAAACAAAATATGATCAAACTTTAGTCAATGGATTAGTTTCTGGTTTAGGTTCACTTCTAGGAGGAGTTGTAGATCTTCTCACTTGGCTATTGACTTTTGGTAGTGTGGATGCAGGATTACGAAAAACACTAACTGATGTGTTAAATGCTCGTAAAAAAGATCCAACTGCCCTTGCAACTGGTTCTTTGGCTGGACGTGTTGTTGGAAATGTTGAAATTTCTGGATGTGAAATGAAGGGTAATGTATCAGTTAAAAGCCCAAATAACTATACTGGAGGATTCGTAGGATATACTACAGGAAAAACAGAATACGAAGGTTTATCTAATGCATTAGGAGGAATAACAAAACTCCTTGCTGGTTTATTGAACTTAATTCCAGGTTTAGGATTAGGTGATTTAATCATAATTCTATTAAATAATGCGATTCCATTAAGTAAATTAATCCCTACTGGTTATATTAATGCGAAAATTAAAAACTGTTCAATCAATGGCTTAAGTATTTCTACTTCAAGTGAAAAAGATTATGCAGGTGGATTTATTGGACAACAGAAAGGCACAATTATTGAAAACTGTTCTATTACTAATAGTAACTATACAATTAGTGGAAAAAGATTTACAGGTGGTTTTGTAGGTTTAGCACGTGATGATGTCATTGAAGGTACTCTTTCTGGTGCATTGGATATTCAGACAAAGCTTCCAAATATGAATCCAGAAAGTTTACTCTTAAACTGTTCAATAAACAATAATGGACTCACAGTCTTAAGTGAAACTTATGCAGGAGGTTTTGCAGGTGCTCTTGCAAATACGTCTGTAGTCAACTGTACTGTTAATTCTACAAATACATTTGAAGTAAAAGCGACTAGTGATTATGCAGGAGGCTTTGCAGGTATTGCATCTCTTGGATGGTCTGCAGACTTAGGTAAAGGAGATACTAAAAACAACCTACTAGGTGGTGTTGTTGATCTTGTAGTCAAGCTATTAAGCAGTAATGCGGATATCTCCCCTTCTCTACTATCTTTAGCTGGTGTTAATCCATCTTATATATTAGGTGCTACCGTTAGTGGTCCACTTAATTTAAGTGGTGTAGATTATGTAGGTGGTATGACTGGTAGAGGTAATGGTGCTTATATTGCATCATCGAGTGCTGATTATTTAAATAAAGTATCTTATTGGAGAAATAAAGTATATGACACAGCATCTGTCTCAGTGAAAGATGTAGAACTCTCAGGTGTTCAAAGTATTACAGGAAAGAACTTTGTAGGTGGTATTGCAGGTTCTTTAGGAACTGCTAAAGTTGCCGGATTATTAAATGATACTCTTGGACTTGCTTCATACCTTGGCTTTACTGTAGATAAAGTAACAGTCACAGGCCCTACTACTGGTTTATCTATTACAGGCGAACAGCGTATTGGCGGTGGCTTTGGTGATGCAATTGGTGGTTCAATTAATACAGTCACAATCAAGAATTTAAAGTCTGTAACAGGTAATAACCGTGTTGGTGGAATGATTGGTTTAGCTGGTCCAGGAGATCTTGCGGATACAGGAGGTTTAACAGTTAACCTTCTTGGATTAAATCATCTTTTACAGGTAAAGAACCTATTAAAGGTAGCTTCTGGTGTACGTGTAACAATCAATGATTCTCATGTTATTGGTGTAGCTGATGGCTTAACAGTCAAAGCAACAGGTACTAACAGTGATGGTGGTGTTGTTGATTATGTTGCTGGTGGATTTGTAGGCAAGAGTCATAGCTGTGAAATTAATAAATCCGATGTAAAGAACCTTAAAGAAGTATCCGCAAATGATACAGATGGTTATGCAGGTGGATTTATTGGAACATCACAAACAGGTGGATTAGCTGATGTTGCATCTGAAGAAGATCTTAAAGGTTGGATTACTAAAGATACAAGTGTTTTAGATATCAATGGTTTATTAACTGCAGTTAAGTATCTCATCCCAACTTATACATTGTGTACTGTTACTTATGTAAATGGCGGTGGTGTTTCTGCAGATACGGCTGGAGGTTTCGTAGGAAACTTCCAGAGTGGTACTCTTAATAACTACGATGCAGGACAAGGAAACTATTATTCTGTATATAACTTAGATCATATCAATGGACAGTCTTATGCAGGTGGTTTTGGAGGTAATGTTTACTCTGGTGCACTTGCTGATGCAGGTAAAGGTATTAGTATCCTTGGTGGTCTTAAAGGACTTAATGTTGATGTAGGTCAATTACTTAACCTCATTAACGCCTATATTCCTTATGTACAATATGCTGGTGTGAAGTCAGATTCAGGATTTACAGTCAGTGCGAACAAATTAAAATCAGATGATACTCATGCAGGAAGTGCGGGAGGATTCATTGGTTATGGTAGTGGTGTTCAGATAAGTTATTGTGATGTGACACATTTAAAACATACAAAAGTAACACCTCCAAAAGATTTAGAATCTACAGAAGCACCTACATACTTTAATAATGAAAGCCAATATGCAGTCACTGGAGCAAGATATGCTGGTGGATATATTGGTTATATGGATATTGGTTCTGCAGCTTCTGTAGGTAAAGGATTAAGTATTCTAGGTGCTTCTATAGGTATTAATAATGTATTAGATGCATTAAACGTAGTGGTATCTACTATTGAACATTCTCATGTGAGTGGAAATCCTGGTGGATTTGCGGTTAAAGCATCTTATAAGAATACGGCTTCTGATGCATCAGACAATGATGTACTTGGGGATGCAGGTGGATTTGCAGGAAAGATTTCTGGTGGACATATTCAGGATTCTAATGCGAATAACTTCTCTTATATTATTGGTCAGTTAACTGCTGGTGGCTATGTAGGAGATTTACAGCCTGGTAATATTGCAAATGTATTAGATGATGCAAGTATTTTAGGTGGATTAGTAAAAGCTGATAGTGTACTTGCTTCTGTCGCAGAAGATTTTGTACCTACTATTAGAAATAGTTCTACTACATGTGTTCCTTGTGGTGGTGCAGTACGTGCACAGGCATCTTCTACAACACAGGTACAAAGAGGTATGGCTGGTGGTTATGTAGGACATAACGAAGGTGGTCATATTTGGGGTAATAATACAAAGAAATGGAAAGGTAAAGACTATACTGGACCGACAAGTACTTGTAAAGCAGTAAGAATCCGTTCTGTATATGGTGAAGAGATTGCGGGTGGATTTACTGGTTTAATGGAATCTGCAGACACTGCAAGTACAGGTAACTTATCTCTGTTATGGGGATTAGTAAAGGTAGATAACATACTAGGTGCTTTAAGTGTTGTTTATCCTACAGAAGAGAATACTGCAGTATATGGACCACTTGCCTTGATGGATTATGAAACATGGAATAAATGGGTTGAATACGTTGGTAAGTATGGTGGTTACGGAAGTGATCTTGCAGATCATGGTAAGGTAAAAGACCAAGCAGAATTAGATGATATTATTCATAAATATGCTTATGGGTACAATGTAGTTGCTGGTAGAGTGAATTACCGAGATGAAATTAAATTAGCCAATGGTGGTGCTGCAGGAGGTTATGTTGGCTCTATGCAGACAGGTACTATCACAAATGGTCAGGCATATCAGACTAAGAAAGTAAAAGGATTAAGAACAGCAGGTGGTTTTGCTGGAGAAATGATCAATGGTGGTGCTGCAGATCTTGGTGGTGTGGATATTCTTGGTCTTAAACTTGATTTAGGACGAATGATTAATGTACTGAATGTATTTATCCCAGTAATTAAGCAGTCTTCAGTAGAAGGCTATCAGAGTGGATTAATGGTTGAATCTACAGGAATTAATGACAAGGATAACTGCGGTTATGCTGGTGGTTATGTAGGTAAACTCATTGGTGGACAAATCTGGGGAGAGAATACTGCACATTGTCAGGTAAAGAAACTTAGACGAGTAGATGGTAGAAGCTACGTAGGTGGTTTTGTAGGAAATTCTAGACCTGGTTCTGTAGCAACACTTAACCCTACTGCAGGTGAAGGATTATTAAGTAAACTTCTTAATAAACTACTTAGTACCCCTTCGGACTTAATTAAAGTACTTAATGCGACAGTCGCAACAATCAATTATGCAGACGTTGAATCCTGGGATGATTGGGGATTTATCGTAAATGGTGCTTATACAACAGGTAACAAGAATACCTCTTATGCGAAAACTGCAGGTGGTTTTGCAGGAATGTTGGAAGGAACAGTTCTTGGTAAAAAGGATACTTCTGAAGCTGGTATTAATGTAAAGAATATCCGTTCTGTTATTGCAGGTGAATATGCTGGTGGATGTTTTGGTGTAGCAGATGTGGCAGGAGTTGCAAATATCAGTGCAGGATATGAAACATCCCTATTAGATAAGTTATTAAAACTAGGAAGAACAGATGTACTAGATGCTTTTAGAAGTTATGTATATAACGGAAATGTAATTGGAAGTAAGGATGCAGGACTAAGTGTCAGTGCCAATAAAGCAATTAAATCTGGACAGAACAATCAAGTCACATACAGTGGAACAGCCGGTGGTTTTGGTGGTTCCCTTCTAAATGGTTCTGTAAAGAATAGTACAGTTACACAATTAAGCAATGTAAGAGGCTTAAATAGTGTAGGTGGATTCATTGGTTACTCTGGTAAGAGTGGTGTTGTGAAAGCTGATAAGATTGATGTCCTAGGAGATAATACAGGACAGCTTCTTGGTGGTGCCTTAGGAGTAATGGATATCTTTGGTTCTCATATTGATGATTGTAGTGTAAGTGGTACAAGTGATGGCTATACAGTACAGAGTCAGAATGGAGACGAACAGATTGCTGGTGGATTTATTGGTTATGCAAACCTTGCAAGGATGTCTAAGTGTACAGCAGGAAGTGTTGATGAACTAAATAAGGGATTGAAACAGGTTGCATCTGGTGGAACAGCAGGAGGATTTGCAGGTAGAACAAGCTTTGCATATCTTGCAGATCTAAAACTAGATTCTGGACCAGTTAATGTCATATTTGCGGTTGTAAATCAGCTAGTAAAAGCACTTTACCTAGATAAAATACAAGATTCAAATCTTCTAAAGATTAATCTAGGAATTATAAAAGTAGAAGCGTTATATGATGGAAAGCTTCTTCATGTCAATATCCTAGGATTAGATATATCTGTTGGTTTATCTAAGAAATCAACAGATAGTAGCCAACAGACAGATTTTGCGATTATTACTATTGGAGATTCATCTATTAAACTCCCATGTGATGAGAATGGTTTATTAAATGATGATGATGCGAAATCTAATATCAGTGTCAGTCTCATTAAGGCGAACCGTACAAAGATTACTGATAGTAATGTGTATGGTGTGAGCTATGGATATGATGTTTATGCAGGTGGTGCTACTAACAACAGCGATGGTACTACCCAGGATGGATGCAGTGGTGGTTTTGTAGGATTTAATGACGAAGGTTTATTAAAGAATAACAACATGTACTACTGTGACGTAGTCAGAGGTACTAGTAATCTTGTAGGTCCTTTTAGTGGTAAGAGTGAATTAGATTCAGCATATAAATTTAATACATTGGAGAAGGTTGAAGGTGAAGGCAACAACTACCGCATTTATAGAAAATTAGATAAATCTCTTACTGAAATCAAAAACAATAATCAGATATTAAATAGTGATTATAAAAACGATGGTGGATGGGATATTTATACAATCCAGCATATGATTAAGGTTAAAGCTTTTGATAATTTAAAGAATGCGGTTCTATCAAATGGTAGTGAGAAAGCTGATTTAAAGGCATATGAATCACCTGCCAAAGCAGTATTAATGGCTGATACAAAGACAACTCTTAATACCGGTGAAAGTGATACACCAGAACCATCTGAGTCACAGGATCCATGTGATGAGTTGGTTAAACTCACTATAAATAAAGTCTGGAAGGATTTCGATAACTTCGATAATAAACGACCAGGCAGTATCACGGTAACAATTTCTCGTACTTGGAAGGACGAGAACAATGTAGAACATACAGAAGTCGTTCCAAATTATGAGAGTTACACAATAACAGGTTCTATCAACAAATCAACATGGCAAGAAGTAATTAAAGGGCTTCCTGCCTATAAGACAGAGAGTGATGGAACTGTTCGTTATTATAAATATTCCGTAACAGAAGCGGAAATTAATGGTTATACAACAACTATTAAGACATCAGATGATGGCTTTACGTTTACGATAACCAACAAGCATTTCCCATGTCTTCCAAATACTGGAGGATTTGGAAACTATTTATTCTATACGATAGCAATTCTGCTTTTCCTTGTTTATTTCGTTATGAGATATAGAAAGAACAAGGAAAATAAAGCAGAAAAACTATAAAGAGAAATGAAAAAAAGGAGAAAAAGTTATGAAAAGTATTAAACGCATTATCGCATTGTTACTAACTGCGGTTATGACAATGACTATGTCCGTAACAGCATTTGCAGCAGATGCAAATAATCTTACTGTAAATGTACTAAGCGGTCAGGATTTGAATGGCCAGACAATTAGTCTGTACAAATTATTTGATGTTACTACATCAGGAAGTGGAGAAAACAAGAACTATGCTTATACAGTAAATACAGCTACTGGTTATAAGGATGCAATTAAGTCAGCTCTTGGAACTTCATTTTCAGGAACAACTGATGTTGAGTATGCAGAAGCTGTAAAAACTCTTGGAGAAGATAAATCAGCACTAGTTCAGAAGTTCGCGAATGACTTTACTGAATATGCATTAAAGAATGGTACAACAGTAAAAGCTACTAAAACATCTGGAAAAATCACAGGTAAAAACACAACATCTTTTGTATTCAATGGATTAGATAAAGGATACTACTTAGTATATGTAACAGGTGGAAAGAAGATTCAGTCTTCATTAGTTACAGTTGATGGAGAAACTACAGTAAGTTTAAAAACAGAAGCTCCAAGTATCACAAAAACAGCTGATAAAGAAACTGTAAGTATTGGTCAGGTTGTTAAATATACAGTTGCTGGTTCAGTACCAGATACAACTGGATATGCTGAATATGTATATAAGATTCACGATACATTATCAAACGGTCTTGATTTTGTAAACGATGCAAAAGGAACAGCTGTCACTGGTAATACAGTAAACGTATCAGTTGCATTCAAAAATGCTACTGATGCAAGCACAGCACCTACAACAGCTACATTAGATACCACAAAGAAGACAATGGCTCTTGACTTATCTGCATGGGTAAGAGCTAACCAGACAAACAAAGGTAAAGAATTCACTGTAACTTATTATGCTAAAGTGAATAAAGATGCCGTTGTAACAGAAAAGAACAGTGCCACATTAGAATATGGTAACAATCCAAGCGATACAACAACTACTACACCAAGTGAAGCAAAAACACCTACATACCCTCTTGCTATCAAGAAATTTGCTAAAAACGGTGGCAAGACATTAGCTGGTGCTAAATTCAAGTTATATTCAAACAAAACTGATGCTGATGCAGCTAACGAAAACGCTATTAAAGTATTAGGAAGTAATGGTAACTATGTAGTAGACCCAACATCTCCTACTACAGAATTTGTGTCTGTGGATTCAATTACCGGTCAAGGTTACAATCTTCATGTTAATGGTCTTGCTGCAGGAACTTACTACTTAGTAGAAACAAAAGCTCCAGAAGGTTACAACAAATTAACTGATCCAATCAAAGTTACAATTACAAAAGCTGGCGATACAAATTGGACTGTTAAGAAAAACGATACAGCAGAAAACGATAAAATCATCGATGTAGAAAACAGTACTGGTTCTATCCTTCCATCAACAGGTGGTATGGGTACTATCGCATTTACTGTTGTTGCAGCCCTTCTTGTATTAGGTGTTGCAGTAAGCTTTATCCGTGATAGAAAAAGAGAAAACTAAGAAATAGTTTTTAATGGAATGAGCGGTTATCTTTCTTAAAAGATAACCGCAATTCCAATTATTTATATATTAATAGGGAGAATGAAATGAAGTGTATGAAAATTAAAATCACAAAAAATGATATTATTCGTTTGTTTGTACTTTTGATTGCATTCTCCGTGTTGTTATATCCTAGCTTTAGTAGTTATCTGAATGAGAAGAATGGTTCTAAGGCTATCTCTTATTATGATAAAGAGAGTGTAGAACTCTCTAAGGCAGATAAGATAAGAATGTTGGAAGAAGCACGTGCTTATAATAGAGAGATGTTAGGAAATATAGATCTTATAGATCCATTTTCACAGGAAGATACAAAGTTAGATGCACGCTATGAGAGTTTATTAAATGTAGATGGTTCTGGAATGATGGGATATATACGTGTTCCTAAGATTCATATAGAACTACCTATTTATCATGGTACAAGTGAAACAGTCTTACAGGCAGGTGTAGGACATTTCTGGGGTACTTCTTTGCCTGTTGGTGGAGAGAGTACTCATACAGTATTAACGGGTCACAGAGGGCTGCCTACTAAGACATTATTCACAAATATAGATAAGCTAAAAGAAGGAGATATATTCTATATCAAGGTCTTAGATGAAACATTGGCTTATGAGATAGATCAAATAAAAACAGTATTACCAGAAGAGACAAAAGGATTATCTATAGAACCTGGCAAAGATTATGCCACATTAGTGACATGTACACCTTATGCGATTAATACACATAGATTATTAGTGAGAGGACATCATATACCATATCAAGAAGCTACAAAGAAAGTGCCTGATACAAATATTAAACCAGAATTATCATTTACGTCTAAGGTATTAATTATGGCAGTAATTGTGATTTTGATCGGTTTAATTATCGCAATTATTTACTGTATAAGGGATAAAAAAAGGAGGAAACTAACATGAAGGTAAGAAATATTATTGTGTTTATGATTGTTTTTCTTATGAGTACGTTCATGAATGTTTCAACTATTCATGCAGAGAGTGGTTCTAGAAAAGGAAGTATACAGATTGTATATAAGGGTAGAAATGAATTGAATCAGGAAGTGAATCTTTCAGATGCTAAGTTTTCAATCTATCAGGTTCAATATATGAGTAATGATACATTGACATGGAAGGATAACTTTAAAGATTCACATATATCATTAGTAGATACCAGTGCAGAGGCAAGAGAAAAACAAGCCAAACAATTATATAAATATGCACAGAAGAAAGATATGTCTTGTTTACTACAAGAAACTAATACATTAGGTCGTACAACATTTAGTGATTTAAAGCAAGGTATTTATTTGATTGCACAAGAGGGATATGTAGAAAGTGGTAAAAGTCAGTTTGAATCTGCTCCTTTTCTAGTTGAGATTCCTTCTCTTGTGGATGGAAGTGTAGAATATAATGTTACTATAGAACCTAAGGCTGAATGGGTAAAACCAGTAAAGCCCACACCTTCTAAACCTCATAAACCACATGTAAAAACAGGTGATGATACAAATATATCTGTATGGGTTATAGCTGCAATAGAAAGTTTATGTATTATGATATTGCTGTATAAGAATAAGGCTGATTCTCTATGAATCAGTTTTTTTATTTACAAACTCTTTTTTATTGTAAATATCATGATTATTTGAGCATTAAAACGTGTGATAATGTTTGATAATCTGTAATTTAGATGTTATATTATTAAATGCATGGAAGCGCATTTATTTTGTGCTTATTGATTTTATTATTTTTACATCAGAATGAATTATGTGAAATTATTGATACAAATTGATGATTCATAATACAAATGTTAAAATGATTTAACGCGAAGGAGGACACACTGATGAAAAAACTATTTAAGAGATTATGCGTTACAGTTTTATCTTTCCTAATGGTTGTAAGTAGTACTACTTTTCCAGCATTTGGTGAAGATATTAACTATAATGAAAAGAATGATATAGCAAATAGCTTTAGGTATTCAAATGGACAAGTGAAGGAAAGAGGTAGTGCAAATTATGTTGCACGTGCTTCTGTGAATTCAGGATGGCCTGATGATCCAAAAGCAATTTGTAAGGGAATTGATGTAAGCTATCATAATGGCACTATTGACTGGAAGAAAGTCAAACAGTCAAAAGTAGAATATGCGATTATCAGATGTGGTTATGGTATAGATGATAAGAAACAGGACGATAAGAAATGGGAAGAAAATGTAAAGGGATGTGTAGATAATAATATTCCTTATGGTGTCTATTTATATTCTCATGCAGATACTGTAGAGAAAGCTTCTAGTGAAGCAGATCATGCAATTCGTTTATTACAGGGTAAGAAGTTTAAGTATCCTGTTTATTATGATTTAGAAGAAGATAAATTACGTGATGAGTTAAAGTTAAGCAAGAAAGCTATTGCGGATATTGCACAGACATTCTGTGATAAGTTAACTGCAAAAGGTTATACTGTTGGTATTTATGCGAATAAGGATTGGTTTACTAATTATTTAACTGATAGTCGTTTTAATAACTGGACTAAGTGGGTTGCACAATATAATACAGTTTGTAATTATCAGGGTAAATATGATATGTGGCAGTGCTCATGTACAGGAAGTGTGCCAGGTATTTCAGGTTATGTAGATTTAAACTATTCTTATAGTCCATTTGAAAATTCATATGGTGGTAATACAAATAATGGTGGAACTACTACTAAGTACTCTGATGGATTAAATGAAATTCAAGGAGAATTATACTACTTTAAGAATAATCGTATTGATACATCATATAGTGGACTTGCTACTTATAAGGGAGATACATATCTTGTTACAAAAGGTATGGTGAATAAGACTCAGTCAGGTCTAGTACAATCTGGTTCTAATTGGTACATGTTAACTAATGGTAAGCTTAATAAGGACTTTACTGATTTATATTATTACAATAATAACTGGTACTATATTGTGAACGGGGTATTAGATTGGACATTTAATGGTGTAGTAACCTACAATAATAACCTTTATTATGTAGATCATAGCATCTTAAATTGGAATTATAATGGAATTGTAGAAAAAGATGGTACACTTTATTATGTAGAAAATGGTCAGGTTAATAAGAACTACAATGGTACTTGTAAGTATAATAGTAAGAATTATTATTTTACAAATGGTGTTGTAAATTCACAATATACAGGTGTTGTAGAAAGCGGAAAAGATCTTCTCTATGTTAAAAAAGGTGTTGTAGATGAAAGCTATACACAATTAACTTATTATAAGAATACTTGGTATTATTTTGAAAAAGGTTCAGTTAACTGGGATTACAGTAACCCAATCTACTACAACAATACTTGGTATTATGTAGATCATGGGTATATCAATTGGAAGTTTACAGACTTAGTTCTTTATAATGGTACTTGGTATTATGTAGTTAATGGTATTATTGATTTCAATTATACAGGGTTAGTATATCATGCTGGTGGATGGTTCTACGTTTCTAAAGGAAAGGTAGACTGGAACTATTCAGGTCTCATCTACTACAACAATCAATGGTATTATATTGATCATGGTTATATTAACTGGAATTACAGTAATCCAATCTACTACAATAATGCCTGGTTCTATATTGATCATGGATATATTAATTGGAATTTTACAGACTTAATTATTTATAATGGTACTTGGTATTATGTAGTTAATGGTATTATTGATTTTAATTATACAGGTTTAGTTTATCATGCTGGTGAATGGTACTATGTTTCTAAAGGAAAGCTAGACTGGAATCATTCAGGCCTTATTTACTACAATAAAGAATGGTTCTATATCGATCATGGACGTATTAACTGGGATTACTGCAATCTCACTTACTATAATAAAACATGGTATTATGTGAATCATGGTAAGATTTATTGGGATTATTCAAATTTAGTTCTTTATCATGGTACATGGTATTATGTAAAGAATGGTCAGATTGATTGGAACTTTACAGATTTAGTTCTTTATGAAGGTACATGGTACTATGTAAAGAAAGCGACTATTGATTATTCTTATAAGGGTCTTGTTTATCATTGTGGTGGATATTACTATGTAGAGAATGGTAAAATCAACTGGGGTTATAATGGTTATGCTCAGGTGAATAATAAAGGACCTCAGTATAAAGTGGTTAATGGACAGCGTGTTTAAGAAGAGCGTTTATCACTCTTCTTTTTTATGAAGTTTAAATAAAATATTATTAGTAGAAGATCAACAATAGACATTAAATACAATAAAAACACTATCTAATACAAATATTTGATTAAAGGTATCTTTAAGAGTAAAATAATGATTAGGATGAAAAATCCAACTATTTTGGGAGAAAGGAGGCGACATTTCATGAAGAAACTAAGTAAGTTATTATTAGGCTTAATTTTATCTTTTATGGTTATTCAGGTACCTCTTGCTTTGAGTAATGCTGTATATGCAGTAGATGATACAACTACAGAAGATGTTGTTACACCAAAGTCAGGACTTGTCTATGAAGATAACCAGTTTGTCTATTATTCAAATGGAGAAGTAGATAAAGACTTTAAAGGGTTAGCTGAATACGAAGGTAAAAAGTATTATGTACAGAATGGGACTGTTGATACAACATTGACTGATGTAGTCTACATTGATGGCACTTGGTATTACATTGATCAAGGTCGCTTAAATGAAGAAACAAGAGATGTTATTTTCCACTGTGGTGGATGGTACTTTGTAGAAAACGGTACAATTGACTGGACTTATACAGGAGTCGTAGAACACTGTGGTGGCTACTTCTATGTAGATCATGGTCAGATTAACTGGAATTATACAGGTGGTTGTGAAACAGATGGTGTTTTATACTACATGCATAAAGGATCTCTTGATACAAGTAAGAGTGAGTTAACATACATCAACGGAACATGGTACTTGCTTGAAAAAGGTGTAGTTAATTATGATTATACTGGTTTAGCTATACATGATGGTAGATGGTACTATGTTGAAAATGGTGTTCTTAACTGGAATTATACAGGGCTAACTAAGTATTATAGTACTTGGTATTATGTAGTAAATGGTTATTTGGATTGGAATTTTAATGATTTAATCCTAAAGGATGGTACATGGTATTGTATCAGAAATGGTGTATTAGATTATAACTATACTGGTTTAGCTTTCCACTGTGGTGGATGGTATTATGTAGATCATGGTAAACTTGATTGGAACTATACAGGATTAACTAAGTATTATAGTACATGGTATATGGTAGTGAACGGTCAGTTAGATTGGCATTATACTAATCTTACTAAATATTATGACACTTGGTATTATGTAGAAAACGGTGTATTAAATTGGAACTTTAATGATCTTTTCCAATATTATAGTACATGGTATTATATTAGAAATGGTGTGTTAGACTGGAATTATACAGGTTTAGCTTATCATGCAGGTGGATGGTATTACATTAATCATGGTGCATTAGATTGGAATTATACAGGTCCTGCACAGGTTAATGGTCAAGGTAGATACTATGAAGTAGTTAATGGTGTTATGATTAATAGTTCACTAGACAAGATGCGTAATCTTGTACGTAATGAATCAAGTCCTACACAGTATATTATTCTTGTAGATAGAGCTGCACATCGTGTTGGTATCTTTAGAGGCAGCAAGGGTAACTGGCAAGATGTTCAGTATTATCAGTGTTGTGTTGGTAAACCATCAACACCAACAGTAAGTGGTACTTTCTATGTAGGCTCTAAAGGTAAATACTTCGATACAGGTTCAAGAGGTAGATGCTGGTATTATACACAGATTACTGGTAACTACTTATTCCATTCAGTTATCTATGATAGACAGAATACACCAAAAAGAATCATTGATAATTCAATGGATAAGGCAGTATCTCATGGATGCGTTAGATTAGATATTGATCATGCTAAATGGATCTATGACAATATTCCTAGAAATACTAAAGTAATTATTTATTAATTCACTTTGAGGTTCCTCCTAGTTGGAGGAACTTTTTTAATGAAATTTATTGGTTTAAGTAAACGATGTTGACAAGAATTCTAAACAAGAATATATTTTAGTAGACTTATTCATTAATTACGGAGGTATCGCATGAAAAGGTTGATTGGTATTTTTATCTTTCTGCTTATTTGTGTTAGTTCACCTGTTTATGCAGATAATAAAGATCTTGTACAATATATTGGAGATTCATATACCCAAGGTTATTCTAAGGATGGACCAATAACTGGAGATGATTTATGGTATGTTCATGCAAGCAAAAAGGCAGGTGTTGATTATACACAGGCATCTCAGGGTGGTGTAGGATTTGTTGCAAAGTCTTATGGTCAGACATTTGATGATTTATTAGAGGAAGGTACAGGAAGAAATGCGAAATATGTAGTTATAGCAGGTGGCTATAATGATATGTATTATTCTTATGACACAATTAAAAACAAGGTTTATGATACAGTTAAAAAAGCACAAACCCTTTACCCTCAAGCGCAAGTATTAGTTGCTATGACTGGTGATTCTATAGAGAATCGTAGTCGTTTTACTGAGGTTATAAAGGCTTATAAGGATGGTACAAAGCAGGCAGGAGGCACATATATCACTAATAGTGAATATGCTATAAATGGAAATAAGGATTACTTTTCTTCAGATGGTTTTCATCCTAATAAATATGGACATTACTCAATTGGTGAAACCATCGGTGGCTATTTAATGAAATGTGAGGATGTAAAAGTTAATACTTATGCATCTACTATTACTATCGGAGCAGGTACATATGCGACTCAGTATGGTCATTTTATTGATGTCACAGGTGTTTATCATAATTACTATATGGTTGATGGTATTGTGGATCAATCTGTTACAGGGGCTATTGAATATGAGGGGGAATATTATAAGGTAGATTCAGGTAAGATAGACACATCTTCTAATGGTCCTTGGACTTGTGGTAAAACAACCTACTATCTTGTAAATGGTCATACAAATAAAAATATGACGGGTATAGTGAAGTATGGAAATGACTGGTACTTTGTGAATAATGGTATTGTCTTAACAGGTGATACACTTATTTATTACAATGGACAATGGCATTGTATTCATAATGGTAAGATTGATGATACGTATACAGGATTAGTAGACTTCGGTGGAAAGACTTACTATGTAGTGAATGGTATTGTTAATACATCTAGTAATGGTCTTACTTATATTAATGGAGAATGGTGTTATTTAGTTAATGGTGTTCTGGATACGAACTATAATAGTCTTATTTTCTATAATGGAACATGGTATTATGTGGATCACGGTAAGATCAACTGGAAGTATACAAATTTAGTGAAGTATTATAGTACTTGGTATTATGTAGAGAATGGCCAGATAAACTGGAATAAAAATACATTATGTCAGGTTAATGGAAGTGGTACTTGGTACTATGTTTCAAATGGTGTAATTGACTGGAACTATCAAGGATTAGCTTATTGTAATAATAATTGGTATTATATTGAGAAGGGTATTTATCAATCTTCATATTCAAGTTTAGTTCTGTATAATGGTGACTGGTATTATGTAAAGAATGGTAAGATTGATTGGAATTATACAAATCTTGTACAATATGGAAATACTTGGTATTACGTAGAAAATGGAAAACTAAATTGGGGTGTTAATACTCTTTCTCAGGTTAATGGAACAGGTACATGGTATTATGTAGAAAATAGTCAGATAAATTGGCATTATACAGGTTTAACACTATATAAAGGTACTTGGTATTATATTGAGAATGGTCAATTGAACTGGTCTTATAATGGATTGGTTTATTATAATGGTACTTGGTACTATGTAAAGAATGGTCTGATTGACTGGAATTACTCTAATCTCGTTTTATTTAATGGTACATGGTATTATGTGGATCATGGACAAATAAACTGGCATAAGACCACCTTGTCGCAGGTTAATGGATCAGGTACTTGGTACTATGTAGAAAATGGTCAATTAAATTGGTCATATAATGGGTTATTTTATTTCAATAAAACTTGGTATTATGTGAAGAATGGTAGTATAGACTGGAACTATTCTAATCTTGTTTATTATAATGGTACTTGGTATTATGTGGATTATGGACAGATTGATTGGCATAAGACTACTTTATCACAGGTCAATGGTTCAGGTACTTGGTACTATGTAGAAAATGGTCAATTGAATTGGTCATATAATGGGACTTACAATTACAATGGAATAAATTACACAATACGTAATGGTATTGCTTGTTAGGGAGTAAGCGCCAAATAATATAGTGGATAGAAATAGATATCACCATATTAGATAATT
>OLGY01000337.1_pt1 | contig 35889 bp, 28 predicted proteins | sample 1605951 | NCBI WGS metagenome assembly OLGY01 (sample SAMN03283280) | human gut metagenome | biome: human-associated habitat; material: feces | host: Homo sapiens | place: Peru | collected 2012
TATAAATTTTCTATAGAATCAAAGCGTCTTCCCCCTAGTTTATCGGGTGAGCCTTCTTTAGGCTATGCTTGAACGTTGATGTTTGATTTTTTATCGTGTCTTTAATCCGACAGCTATCAGAAAACCATTTGACTTTTGTTGATTGTCGGTATTTTTGTTGTAACTTTGTCATTAGTATAAAATAAAGCAAACTATTAGGTTATGACGAAGAAGGAACTATATACGCGTGTACTCTCTTATTTTCGCGAACTTCATCCCGAGGTGACCACCGAGCTTGAGTTTGGTTCGGTGTTTCAGTTGCTTGTGGCTGTGGTGCTCAGTGCACAGTGTACTGACAAGCGTGTCAATCAGGTTACGCCCGAATTGTTTGCGCATTATCCTGATGCACAGGCTATGGCTGAGGCTGATGAGTCTGAAATTTATGAATATGTAAAGAGCGTGAGTTATCCCAATGCCAAGGCGCGCCACCTTGTTGAACTTGCGCGTATGCTTGTCAGCGAATATGGAGGTGAGGTGCCAAATGACTTTGATGCGTTGCTGCGCCTGCCGGGGGTGGGACGCAAGACTGCCAATGTGATGCAGGCTGTAGCTTTCGGTCAGTCGGCAATGCCAGTAGATACGCATGTATATAGGGTAAGTCATCGTTTGGGACTGGTGCCGAGTACTGCCGACACGCCGTTGAAGGTGGAGAAGGCGCTGATAAAGCATATTCCTGCTGATGATCTGGCACGTGCACATCATTGGCTGTTGCTACATGGACGCTATGTGTGCACGTCGCGCAAACCGCATTGTGACAAATGTGAGCTGAGCGACATCTGTCCTAAAAAGATAGAGAACTCGAAACTGCAATAATCCTAATACACTACCTAACCTATGAACACTCAGATGTATCCGTTTCTGCGCATTGCCATAGTGCTGGTTGCCGGCATTATGGTTGGTGACATGCTGTATGGGCATGTGCCGGTGATAGTGATGTTTGGAGTGCTTGCGGTATTGGTGTGCGCTACTATTGTGGCGTATACGAGGTCGAACTGTAAGAAGTTGACTACATTGCTGCTTATGCTCGATGTTTTTGTGTTGGGTATATGGAATGTCGGTAGGATGGAGCAGCGCTTGGACGTGCCTCTCAATGGACAGACGGAGATGTATGACGCTGTTGTTGCGGAACGGCCCGTTGTTGGGCAGTGTACTATAAGGTGTGTGTTGGCTGTGGCTGAGGGGCGACTTGCCGGACAGCGTATAAGCGCTTTCTTTCAGAAGGATAGCGTCATTGGCGATGAGCAGCGGCTGGCTGTGGGCGATGGTGTGCGAGTTGTGTCGCGGCTGAATGCCATAATCAATAGTCAGCGACAGCAGGCTGGGCATTTCGACTATGTGCGTTATCAGCGTGTGCATGGCATTGTGGCGCGTACATATATTAATAGGGGCAGTTGGAAGAGAAGCAGAGTGAGTATGCGCAGGCTTGGCGTAATGCAGCGCGTGCTTATCGGGATGCGTTCGGCTCGCGACAGGTTGTTGTCGCATAATGAGATTCATAATATGTCGGAGTCGGCCTATGCTGTTGTGGCTGCAATGACAATGGGCGACCGCAGTAGGCTGACACGAGAGTTGCGTCAGTCGTATGCCGCTTCTGGTGCGTCGCATGTACTTGCCCTTTCGGGTTTGCATCTTGGTGTGATATACGGTTTGCTGTCGTTGATATTCGTTCACCGTCGCATGCGTGTGTTGGGTCAGGTGCTTGCCATGGTAGCAATCTGGGCTTACGCAGCTCTTGTCGGTATGCCACCGAGTGTGTTGCGTTCGGCAACAATGCTCACGCTTTTTGCTTTTGTGGTGTTGACGGGTCGCCGGCAGGTTTCGCTCAATACGCTTGCATTTGCCGCTGTGTTGCAGTTGGTGGCCAATCCGTTGGCTCTTTGGGATGTCGGATTCCAAATGTCGTTTCTTGCTGTGCTTGGCATCGTGATGCTCAATATGCGATTGAGCAATGTTGAAACTCCCGCTTGTATAGGTCGTTGGCGCGTGATAGGGTGGGTGTGGTCGCTTGTTAAGGTGTCGTTGGCGGCACAGCTGGCAGTGGCTCCGCTGTCGATGTACTACTTCGGTACATTTCCGTGTTATTTTCTGCTGACCAATCTTGTTGCTATACCGTTGGCTACGATAATTGTATATACATCCATAGTGATGTATGCCTTAGGTTTTTGGGTATGGATGCAAGGTGTGGTGGCAACATTTGTGGGATGGATGGCAACGCTGATGAACACGTCGCTTGGATTTATAGCCTCCCTGCCAGGCGCCTGTATGTATGGCATACATATAAACGCGAGGCAGGTGTGGCTGATGTATGCGCTACTGCTGGTAGCGTATTTAATGTCGTATTATATTGAACGCAGGAACATAACAACTGCGTCACGGTCGGCTTTGGACAAGTTGTAGAACTTCAATGCAGCGTTGTAGGCATGCGAGTTCTTTGAGTAAGCGTGCCACATGATGGCTTCTATCTCGTTGCGAGCACGACAGTCGTGCAGACGTTCTGTACCCGAACCGTTGACACCAGCAAGTCCGCGACCCCACAATGGTGTAGTGCGGCACCATGAACCATGAATGTCGTTGATCATGTAGAGTTTGTGCTGCATCATGTCCGAGTAAGGATAGATAGTCTGGTTGGCGTAGCGTGGCAACTTCTTGTCGGCAATCATATTTGGAGTCCAGTAGTTGTCGGAGCCTGTCTTCCATGACGGGCGGTGGCAGCTGGCGCAACCAATCTCGTTAAACACCTTCTTGCCCTGCTGAACGCGAGCGTCGTTGAGGTTGCGTGCACGTGGAATGGCCAAGCCACGATGCCATACCATAAAGTCGTAGAACTTGTCAGCCGACATCTCAGGCTTGAAGTTGTGCCACTCGTTGTCAAACTGGTTAGTACTCGGCTTAAGCAGATTTTCAACCTTTGTAGCTATCTCGTCGTCGCTGCTTGCCCAGAACGGCGACGTCGGGTCTTTCTTTATCTTCTCTATCACCTCCTTGTCGGCAGCCATTGCTGCAGCCCACGCATTAGTGGTATAAAGCTTCGGACGGTCGGGACGTGTCACGTTGGTGATGTTCCAGATGGCATTGGCTCCAGGTCCGTCCTGAAGTGTGGCACGTGTCAAGGCATAGGTGAAACGCTTAATCATCTTCTTGCCTTCCTCGCCGTCGGCATACTTACCAGCACCTATTGTTGCTGTATACCATGCGCCGTTGGCGAAGTCGTTGGCATTGGCATCCCAAAAGTTGGGATTCACGTATTCGCTCACATCAGCCACCTTTGCAACATTCTTATAATAATTGGCAGTAGAGGCATACTGAGCCTTGAGGTCGTCCTCGGTGATGGCATCGAGCAGACCGGTACCCATCACACCGATTGTCGACTCTATACGCACAGCCACAGCCTTGTTGCCTGTATCGTATGGATTAGGACTTGTGCGGAAGGCAGAGCGAGGGATTGTCACCTCAGGATAGATGAGTGAGTATTTCTCGCCATCGGGGAACTGCATAGGCAGTCCGCTCTCCATAGCTGTTACCTCATGCCATTGTAGATTAATCTGACTTTCGTCAATAGGTGCCTTGAATGGCTCTGTCGCCTGTGTCTGAGGCATACCTGTCACCTCTGCTACATATCCTCCATCGTTGCTGTTGGCTCCATCAGTAGGATGATAAACGGCAAGCAGATAACCATTGCCGTTGCCATACTGTGTGGTGTAGGAGTCCATACGTCTGCCATGTCCGTAGTTAGGATGGCAGTCGAGACAAGAACGGCGTACTGAAGCAGGACCAAGACCGCCAAAGCCTGACGCTGCTGAAGTGAACTGACGCTCGAAGAACTTCTCGCCTGCATTGAAGTTGTCGATAAGTCCCTGCGCTGTTACAGCAGGAGTCTCATCCTCATAGCAACCAGAAGTTACATTGTCGGTGGTACCAAGCTCGCCGCCTGGATACCATTCCTCCTTAGAGAAGTTGCCTACTGCCTGACCTACATACTTACCGTCCGACTCGATAGGGTCGGCGCCATTTCCGTCTGGTGTCGGATCGTCGTCAGAGCATGAAAGCAATGACATTGACAAGCACATTGCCAATGAACCGAAGAGGTATATTTTTTTATTCATAATGTATTTATGTGATTTTGTTGTTTAAACATAATAGGTGGGTATGACATTACCTGCCACACCCACGCAAGTAGTTAATGATATTGTTATGTTAGATAGCGTCCTGCTTGTTAATCCATGAACCAGCATTGTTAAGCTCTTCGTCGAGTGCTGATACTGCATCGATGCAATCCTTAACGCGCTGTGCTCCCGGCTCCTCAACAAACGATTTACCGCTGTTCTTGGCTGTCTCAAGTGTCTGGATAGCCACGTTAAGGGCGTTGACAAGATTGTCATAGCCTGAGTAATTCATCTTCTTCAGAAGGCTCAACATAGAATTCTCGGCAGGTTTTGTGGCGTTTACGTCGCGTGTGCCATAGAGAGAGTTCTTGATTGAATAGATGTTGTCCTGATAGTCGATGAACGAACGGTGGCTGTAGGGTGACTCGATATAGTCGATAGACTCCTTCTCGCCATCCTCTGTTGTGCCACCCTGACCGGTAGCAACACGATAAGCCTGACCCAACTTCTGGTCGGCTACCTCAGCACAGATGTTTGAGCAACCGCCTACGAAGATTTGATTCATAGTGCCCTGCCATGAGGTATAGCCTGTTGTTGACGACGGAGAAAGCAAGTTTTGGCCAAAGCACATTGTACCATTTGAAGCAAGACCATTGTAGCGGAGTGTGCTGAACACGTAGCTACCCTCGCCGCTGAGGATTGCCTTTGTCTCGTTGCTTGCTGCGCTACCCATCCATGTGAACTCAAGAAGAGCTGTGATGTTGCGAACGTCAGCAGCTACGGCCTGAAGGAAGGCAAGCTCGTCTATACCCCTTACTGATGTCACGCCCTCGTCGGTATCATTAGCCTTGAGAGCCTCAACAGTACGATGTGCACCATTGCGGAAGAGCACGAACTCCATACCATGGAAACCAAGTACCGACTGGAACTCTGTGTTGTGCTCAGAAACAAACTTGGCTGGGTTCTCGCTCTTGAAACCTGCGATAAGGGTCTCGTTCTTGAGTGCTTTCTCAAGTTCGTCACGGTCGAGTGGCCATGAGTCGATATGTGGGTCAAGCTGGTTGTCTGTTGCCGAACCGAAGAGGAATGCCTCGCTGCGCTCCCACTCACGACGTGTGTTCTTGAATGCTTCGCATGCTGCATTAATCTCGTCCTGTGTCATGGTGCCTGCCTCAGCCGACTTATAGAGGGTCTGTGCTGCACTATAGAGTGTGCGTGCGTTAGAGGCAAGTGCCTGGTATGTAGGATAAACAACTGCCTGCACGTAGTTCTTTGCCACCTTCTGCATCTCCTTGTCTGAGCTGCTTACTGATGTTGTGGCCTGACCAACCTCAGGAAGGTTGAACTCCTCGTCGACACCATTGTCGCTGCTACAAGCTGTAAATCCGATTGTCATGGCTCCAAGAAGGAATGCCATCACGAATTTCTGAATCTTTTTCATCTTTTTTACTATTTATTATTATTGTTGGTTATCCGTTTTTTAGAGGAACTGTCCTTGATAAGCCACACCGATGTTCAATGCTGGTTCATCGTTATACTGCGATTTGAACTTGCGGTAGCTGTATTCTGCCTTTACGCAGACCTGCGGCAGGGGGTAATAGTTGAGGCCACCGGCGAAAATCTTCTTGCTTGTATATTCTTTCGAACTGCCAATGCATGAGTTGTAATACTCAAAATGACCGAACACATAAAGCTTCTGTCTGTCGGCGCGCAACTTTGCAATCTGCGAGAAGATGTCGTAGCCTACCTCAATGCTTGTGGCTATTGCGTGCGAGCCAAACACCTGGTTGCTTTCGTACGGCTTCACATACTGTGTGCCAGGCTTGCGTATAGCGCTGATTGTCTTAGCGTCGCTCACATATCCATAATCGGCATTGCCTCGTGCCACCCAGTTGTGTGCATTGTATGTGAAGTCGAATGCTCCAAGATAGATGTTGCCCTTGATATTCTTGTTCTTGCCGGTCTCCATATCGTGAGGAACAGCATTGTGCATCGACTGTCCGTAGTATCCGCTCACTCCAAGTCGCAAGCCTGGTATGGTATAGTTGTCGATGCGGGCAGAGAAACCGTACTTGTTGGCTGTCTCAAATTCAAACGGCTTTGTTGTGCCAGGCTTTATCCACTGGTCGCGTGAGAACTGCCATGCATCCAGACCTGCAACCATCTGTGCTTCGTAACGGAAATCGCCTATATGACCCCACAATGATACACCTGTCTGATGCCAAGTACAGGGCAGAATGGTGTTTTCGCCCTCAGGACGGTAGACTGTGAAGAAGTTGAGCGGTTCGTGATAGGCGTTGGTAAGGCCGAATGGCACTACGATATGTCCGGCACGAACGTTGAGGAAACGTCCGAATGACTTCTGAATCCAGAACTGCTCAAGTTCTACTTCGCCACCGCGTTCCTGTTCCTGCTCAAACTCAATAGCCTCTTCTGCTTCGTATTCTATTGCCGAACCGGTGCCGCCATGTTCGAATTCAATCTCGGTGCCGAGTGTCCAACCCTTGCCGAAGTTGTAGCCAAGATATATAACGGCATGAGGTATATCGAAACGTCCGTGGCTTGGATCGTTCTTGCGACTGCTTGCCGAACTGTATCGGTTGCCCGAGTCGCTATAGAAGTTGCGGCTGAATGCAGCTTCGCCATATCCGCCAATGCTGAGGCGGTTGCCTTTGGCGTGCTGCATGACACTGTCGGCTGCTACTGTCTGTGCCTGAATGGCAAGCGGAGCACACATTGCAGCAGCGCAAGCCATAGTAACGATAGTCTTCTTCATAAATCCTTTGTCTTTTTAATGTTTTTTTGCGGTTGCAAAGGTATTATGAATAATAAATGTGGACAATACCTAATTTTTGGTAAATAAAAAATGTAAAATACCTACATGTGGTGATTGCTCGTTTCGTCGTTTTTTTGTTATTTTGCACCTGTTATATAATATAATGTATAGTATGGCTGGTTTTCATATATGATACAGCCATAACAATTAGGTAAAAAAGATATACAGGTAATAAGCAGACGAATATGAAGCAACAGAAAATGTATGAGCCCGAGGACAAGATGATTTCTCTTATCAGGGACAACTACAACCTTCTGCAGAGCCTTGGCAGCTTCGGCATCAGCCTTGGTTTTGGCGACAAGACAGTAAGTCAGGTGTGCGAGGAACAGCATGTAGATACATATACATTCCTTGCGGTGGTGAACTTTACGATTAATGGTTACCGCGATTTTGATGATGCATCGCGATTGTCGATGCCCACGCTGTTGCAGTATCTTAAGGCGAGCCATGCCTATTATATCGACTTCCAGCTGCCGTTTATACGCAAGGAGCTTGCCGAAGCGCTTGACGAGAACGATAATCTGGCACGTCTGATAATGAAGCTGTATGATGAATATGCACGCTCCATTACCACACACATGCGTCACGAGGAGCGAGTTGTCTATCCTTATGTTGAGGCTTTGCTTGAAGGCAAGCCGGTTGGCGACTTCGAGATAGACATGTACTCGAAGCATCATAGTCAGGAGAGCAACAAACTGCGCGAATTGAAGAGCATCATCATTAAATACCTGCCAAGCGACGGATTGCACAACAATCAGCTTTCGGCTACTCTCTATGATATATATAATAATGAGGAATGGCTTGCGTTGCATGCCCAGGTAGAGGAACAGATATTTATTCCTGCTGTGCGACGTCTTGAGCATAAGTCGAAACAGAGTGATGTGACGGCTAAAATTTCAGATATGATCAGTCGAAACCAAGAAGGCTCGGAGGCTCTTGGCGAACGCGAGAAGGACGTAATCGTTGCCCTTGTGCAGGGAATGACCAACAAGGAAATAGCCGACCATCTGTGCATATCGGTGAATACGGTCATAACACATCGGCGTAACATTGCACGTAAGTTGCAGATACACAGCCCGGCAGGGCTGACCATTTATGCAATAGTTAATAACTTGGTAGATATCTCGTCGGTGAAGTTGTAAAATCGTGGGAAAATTAACAAGATTTAAGGCGGAAAATTTTTCCGCTTTTTTTATTGTTTGTGTATATAGGTATCGTTTTTTTGTAGTATCTTTGCAGTCGTTTCCAAGACATCAAACGAATAACTTTTGCATTTCAAAACTGAAGAAAGTTTTCTAAAACGGATAACTTTTAGCTTTCGAAAATCTCAAAAGTTTTCCAAAATGGTAAACATTTGCAATCACTGTGACTTGAAAAATTTGACTTTAAAAAACTAAATATAACAATGAAGGATTTTATAATAACCAAGCGCGACGGATCGCAAGACCGTTTCTCTTTAGACAAGATAATGAACGCTATAATCAAGGCGTTTCAGTCGGTGGATGAGCCAGTTGATTTGAGTGCTATCTCAAAGATACTCAGTCACTTAACTATAAGTGAGGGTATCACTGTAGAGGATATTCAGAATCAGGTGGAAGAGGCTCTTATGCGCGAGAATTATTATAAAGTCGCCAAGTCGTTTATGCTCTATCGTCAGCGTCACAATGAAGACCGCGAGACTCTCGAAAAGTTGAAATTCTTGACAGATTATTGCAAAGCTTCGAATGCCGCTACTGGTTCAAAGTTTGACGCAAATGCAAACGTTGAGCATAAAAACATTGCCACTCTTATCGGCGAATTGCCTAAGTCGGGCTTCATTCGTCTGAATCGTCGCATGCTTATCGACCGCATCAAACTGATGTACGGAAAAGACCTCGCCAATGAGTATATCGACAAGCTCACACATCACTTTATTTATAAGAACGACGAGACATCGCTGGCCAACTATTGTGCTTCAATTACGATGTATCCATGGCTTGTAAATGGTACGGGTCCTATCGGTGGCAACTCTACAGCGCCGACAAACATCAAGTCGTTCTGTGGCGGATTCGTCAATATGGTGTTCATGGTATCGAGCATGCTGAGTGGTGCTTGCGCTACACCTGAGTTCCTTATGTACTTCAACTACTTCATAGGTAAGGAGTATGGTCTTGACTACTGGAAGGAGCCGGACCGTGTTGTTGACCTCTCACTCAAGCAGCGTACTGTCGACAAGGTGATAACCGACTGTTTCGAGCAGATTGTATACTCAATCAATCAGCCAACAGGAGCACGCAATTATCAGGCTGTGTTTTGGAATGTGGCTTACTATGACAAACCATACTTTGAAAGCCTCTTTGGCGAATTTGTATTCCCGGACGGCTCAAAACCTGATTGGGCTGGACTTTCGTGGTTGCAGAAGCGCTTCATGAAGTGGTTTAACAAGGAGCGTACAAAGGCTGTACTCACATTCCCGGTTGAGACAATGGCATTGCTCACCAAGGATGGTGACGTAATAGATAAGGAGTGGGGCGACTTCACTGCTGAGATGTACTCTGAGGGACACTCGTTCTTCACATATATGAGCGACAATGCCGACTCACTGAGCTCATGCTGCCGCTTGCGCAATGAGATTCAGGACAACGGCTTCAGCTATACTCTTGGTGCCGGTGGCGTGTCTACTGGTTCGAAGAGTGTGCTCACCATCAACCTCAACCGCTGCATACAGTATGCTGTAAAGAACGGTCTTGACTATTCGGAGTACCTTTCGGAGGTTATCGATCTCTGCCACAAGGTGCAGTTGGCATACAACGAGAACCTTAAGGATCTGCAGAAGCAGGGTATGTTGCCTCTGTTCGATGCCGGATATATCAATATGGGTCGTCAGTATCTCACCATCGGTGTGAACGGACTTGTTGAGGCTGCAGAGTTTATGGGACTTCAGATTAATGACAATCCCGACTATCTGCACTTCGTACAGAAGGTGTTGGGACTCGTAGAGAAGTACAACAAGCAGTATCGTTCGAAGGACGTTATGTTCAACTGTGAGATGATTCCTGCCGAGAATGTTGGCGTGAAGCATGCCAAGTGGGACCGCGAAGACGGTTATTTCGTACCGCGCGACTGCTACAACAGCTACTTCTATGTAGTTGAGGACGACTCGCTCAATATTGTTGATAAGTTCAAGCTGCACGGCGCTCCGTACATTGAGCACCTCACAGGTGGTTCGGCTCTGCACATGAACCTTGAGGAGCATCTCTCGCAGCCGCAGTATCGTCAGCTGCTGCGTATCGCTGCTAAGGAAGGATGCAACTACTTCACATTCAACATTCCGAACACAATATGCAATGATTGCGGTCATATCGACAAGCGATACCTCAAGGAATGCCCCGTATGTCACAGCAAGAACATCGACTACATGACACGTATCATCGGCTATCTGAAGCGTGTGAGCAACTTCTCGCAGGCTCGCCAGGAAGAGGCAAAGCGTCGCTATTATGCCGAGGTGGACAAGGAGTTGAGTGAGGCTTAAAATATAAAATAAATAAAAAACATCCCTTTAAATCAAAATATAGACAATGCTGAATTATCTGAATACAGGAATTGTTTTCCAGGAGATACCCGATGAGGTGACGTTATCTATTAATATCACTGGGTGTCCGTGCCGCTGCCCTGGGTGTCACAGTCAATATCTGTGGGAGAACATAGGCCAACCGCTTACGCCGATGGTTCTCGACCAGTTTATGAAGCAGTATGGTGGCGAGATAACTTGCGTCTGCTTCATGGGCGGCGATGCCGACCCTAAATATGTAAGCCAGCTTGCTCAGTATCTGCATCGTGAGCATGAGAATCTGAAGGTGGCGTGGTATAGCGGCCGACAGCAGTTTCCGAAGAGCATACGCAAGCGCGACTTCGACTACATCAAGCTCGGTCCGTACATCGAGCATCTTGGCTGTCTGAAGGAACGTACCACCAATCAGCGTCTATACAAGCGTGCTGTGGGCGATGATTTCACTGATATTACATCACGTTTTTGGAAGAAATAATGACAAACGAAATCTGTAAAAAGCCAAGTATAGCAATCGTCGACCCCAACACACTCGCTGTGTTGGGGTTGACTCATTTATTGCAGTCGGTAATGCCTGTGATTGAAATCGACGCGTACGCATCGTTTGCCGAACTTGAGGCAAACCATCCCGAACGCTATTTTCATTACTTTGCCGATATGCGCATAGTGCTTGCCCATATGGCTTTCTTTCAGACGATGCGCCATAAGACCATCGTTCTTGCAAACTCTGCTGTCGACGATGCGTCGGCTCTCGGTTCGTTCCATACAATCTGTACCAATCAGCCCGAGAAGCAATTGCTTCGCTCCATCCTGATGCTCGAACAGCATGCTCATGCCAATGGGCGCAATCTGCCGCCAGTGGCACATGTTCATAATGACAATGCATCATTGTTGTCGTCGCGTGAGATAGAGGTGATGTCGCTTGTGGTGAAGGGGTATATAAACAAAGAAATCGCCGACCAACTCAATTTGAGTCTGCCGACGATTGTGTCGCATCGTAAGAACCTTATGTCGAAGCTTGGCCTTCGCAGTGTTTCTGCTCTTACGATTTATGCCGTTATGCACGGATATGTTGATGTGAATGACATCAGAACGCTTTCTCTATAATAGTGCGCACTCCCTTGATTTTGGCGCCTTTTGATATCTTTACTATGCGGTCGGCCGTCTTGCGTTCTACGGCCACATAGGCATAGCGCTCGTAAACGTTGATGCGTCCTATATCACTGCCTTCCACTCCGCATGTCTTGCACAGATAGCCAAGGATATCGCCCTTCGATATCTTGTCTTTCTTTCCTTTGCCTATATATATAGTAGCCATGCGCGGCAACGGCACGCGTTTCTTGCTGTTGTCGTCGAGCTTGTATTCCTCGGTCTTCTCTTTTACGTATTCGGGCAGATGCTCCTCAGGACCGATTAGCATGAATGCACGTCCGGTGGCGTCCCAGCGTCCGGTACGTCCTACGCGGTGGATGTATTCGTCTTCGCCCACGGGCAGGTTGTAATGGACAACGTTTGCTATGTCCGGAATGTCGAGTCCGCGTGCTGCGAGGTCGGTGCCGACGAGAATGTTGGCTGAGCCGTTGGCAAAGCGGTATATGGCTTCTTCACGTTCGCGTTGCTCCTTGCCTCCATGGAAGTCGCTGACAACGTATCCCTCGTTGCGCAGGAACTGGCTTACGCGTTCTACTCCGTCACGATAGTTCATGAATACGATAGTCTGCTGATTGCCGAAGCTGCGCAGCAATGTATCGAGAGTGCCGAGCTTGTCGCGTTCAGGACATTGCACGGTGTATAGACCTATGCGGTCGGGTGTCTGCTCTTCGTCGGTGAGGTGGTTGATGTTGATGGTGCGCTGCATGCGAACGAACGAAGGCATCTCATCGGAGTCGGTAGCTGAGAGCAGTATTCGGCGCTCAATGTTGGGCAGGCTTTCCAGAGCTTTCTGCATTTCGGCACGGAATCCCATGCGCAGACACTTGTCAAACTCGTCGAGCACGAGCCAGCGCACGCTGTCGGCATTGATGTTGAGCTTGTCGATATGGTCGTTGAGTCGACCCGGAGTGGCGAACACTATCTGTGGCTTGGTGCGCATTATCAGTCGGTGCTCGTCCATTGTGGCACGACCGCCGTACAGGCAAGCCGAGCGCAGACCGCTGCCCATGCTCTGGAAAACCTCGTGCGACTGCAGAGCCAACTCTCTGCCCGGCACAATCACTACCGCCTGCACCTCGTCGCTGCCTGCATTGAGGCGCGAAGTGATGGGCAACAGATAGGCAAGAGTCTTGCCGCTGCCGGTAGGTGCCAGCACCACAACGTCTTTGTCGGAGTGTAGAATGGCGTCGGATGTTTCTTCCTGCATCGCATTAAGGCTGTCGATGCGTAGCTTTTGAAGTATGTTTTCTATGTTCATTGTCTTGTTTTAAGTTGTTATTGAATGTTAGTATGCCACCGCTGAAGGGTGGATTTACAGCACCGGTGCCAACAGGTGGGCAAACCATCCTACGAATCTCTTCCACGGCGTGCGGAATTTCTTCCACTTCTTTGGTGTTAGGAGGAAGCTCTTCGTCTTGTCGCGGTCGAACATCTTTGACAGTTGTGCGGTTGTGCAGGGATCGATTATCACAGCATTCTCTTCGTAGTCGAAGCGCAGGCTGCGTGAGTTGAGATTGGCGCTGCCCACGGTGCAAAAGCGTCCGTCCACCATGATAATCTTTGTGTGATGAAAGCCCGGTTCGTAGATGTATACGTCGACACCATGTTTCATCAGCTTGTGAACGTTGTAGAACACGCAGTCGGGCGTGAGCGGGATGTCGCTGTGTGCCGAAACCATCACTTCTACCTTCACGCCTCGCTTTACAGCCTGTCGAAGGGCCTTCTTCAGCTTGTGGTTGAGGGTGAGATATGGGTTGACAAGCTTTATGCTGTCCTGGGCGTCGTTGATGGCATTGGTGTAGAACGTTCGTATAATCTTGTTCGACGTACGCGGTTCACGATTGATAATGCCAACGGTCTTCTTGCCGGCAGAGCAGCAGGTGTCGGGTTTAAGGCCTTTGAAGTAATATCCGCCATGTGTGCCACGGAAATATTTTGCGCCATGTATGTTCTGTCGTGCCGTCTTGTTCCAGATTCTGAGGAATATGGCTTGCAGTGTGTTGACTTCGTCGCCATCAATGCGGCAGTGCATATCGCGCCATTCGCCCACCTGCTTAGTGCCGTTGATGTAGTAGTCGGCCACATTCATGCCGCCCGTATAGGCTATCTGTCCGTCGATGACCACAATCTTGCGGTGGTCGCGGTGTAACACGTGGTTGACCCACGGGAAGCGTACTGTGTCGAATTCGAATATCTCGATACCGCGCGAGCGTATGCTCTTGAGGTGACGTTTGAGCAGCGGTTGGTTGTTGGAGTCGTTGCCGAATCCGTCGAACAGTGCGCGCACTTCAACTCCTTCCTTTGCCTTCTCGGCGAGGATGTCGAACAGGAGCGATGCTATTGAGTCGTTGCGAAAGTTGAAGTATTCCAGATGGACGCTGCTACGCGCCTGACGTATGGCCTGAAACATATCGTCAAATTTCTCCTGGCCGCTCATCAGTAGTGTGACGCTGTTGTTGTGTGAGAACTTCACGCCCTCTTCTTCCAACTGGTTTACTATGAGCGAATCGCTTGTCTGGGCCGACACCTCAGCAATTATGCACAGGCAAGCGATAAAAGCAATTATAATTGATTTAACTCTCATTACTTATATATAATATTTTTACAAAGGTACTATAATTTTTTTGTACCTATGTGTTGGTAGTCCATAAAACATATAATATTGGAGATTTGAAACACTTTTTTACAGCTTGTCTGTGATTTATAATAAACAAAAACGTCCTACCCGGATTCGGGCAGGACGTTTGGTTCTCTCTCAAATAATTTGAATCTTTTATGCTGAATATTATTCGGCTGATACGAATTCATCGAGGAATCGTGTGTCGTTCTCCGAGAACATACGGAGGTCGGCAACGCGATACTTCAAGTTGGTGATGCGCTCGATGCCAAGACCGAATGCATAGCCGGTGTAAACCTTGCTGTCGATGCCGCAAGCCTCAAGTACGTTGGGGTCTACCATACCGCAACCGAGGATTTCAACCCATCCTGTGTGCTTGCAGAATCCGCAACCCTTGCCGCCACAGATGTGGCATGATATGTCCATTTCGGCGCTTGGCTCGGTGAAGGGGAAGTAGCTGGGGCGCAGACGAATCTTGGTGTCCGGACCGAAAAGCTCGCGGGCGAAGGTGAGGAGCACCTGTTTGAGGTCGGTGAACGAAACGTTCTTGTCGACATACAGACCCTCCAACTGGTGGAAGAAGCAGTGAGCGCGTGCCGAGATGGCCTCGTTGCGATATACACGACCCGGGCAGATAACGCGGATAGGTGGCTGCTGATGCTCCATGATGCGGCTCTGGTCGTTGGAAGTGTGCGAGCGCAGAAGGATGTTCTTTGTTACGTCGTTGGGGCTCTGCTCGATGAAGAACGTATCCTGCATATCGCGAGCGGGATGGTCGGCAGCAAAGTTGAGCTTAGTGAACACGTGCAAGTCATCGTCAATCTCAGGTCCTTCGGCCAGTGTGAAGCCCATGCGCTGGAATATGTCGATAATCTGGTTCTTTACGATGTTGAGCGGGTGGCGTGTACCGAGCTGTATGGGGTAAGCCGAACGGGTAAGGTCGAAGTCGTCGGCCGACTCTTCTGCCACTTCGTTCTGCTCTTTCAGCTCGTTGATTTTTTGCATTGCGAGCTGCTTGAGCTCGTTGATTTTCATTCCGACAGCCTTTTTCTGGTCGGCAGCTACGTTGCGGAAGTCAGCCATGAGGGCTGTAATCTCGCCTTTTTTGCTTAGATATTTCAGTCTGAGCTGTTCAATCTCCTCGGCATTGTTAGCCTGAAGATTGCCCACTTCCTTAAGAAGTTGGTCTATCTTTTCTAAAATCATATATTTGTATTTTGTATTTTGCTTTGAAATTCAGTGCAAAGGTAATATTTTTTGACATAATAAAGAACTATATCGAAATAAAGTTGTACTTTTGCCGAAAATTTGAGGGATATAATTAAGTCCACAATGTAGTATGAAAAAAGGTGTTTTGATTATTGTGTGTGCCATTGTGGCATGCATGATTTGTTTTTCTTCGGCAGGTTGTTCAGACAAAAAGCCTGCGGTAGTGGCTGATTCGGACAGTGTTCAGACGGACAGTCTTGAAGCGATAACCGACACTCTGGATCAGATTATAGCCGAGGCTCCAATGCCCAAGGCAGCCGACGAGCTGTTCGACGACTTCTTCTTCAACTTTGCGGCCAATCGTAAGTTGCAGATGAAGCGTATAGTGTTCCCGTTGCCTGTTGTCAATGGTTCTGACACCACATTTGTGCCAAAGAAGCGTTGGAAGATGGAGCATTTCTTTATGCATCAGGATTTTTATACGCTTATTTTTGATAATCTGCGTCAGATGAATGTAGTTAAGGACACTACCATTGGTCATGTAGTTGTAGAGCGCATCAATCTGCCGCGCCGTCATGTGCGTCAGTATGTGTTTGATCGAATGAGCGGCCAATGGATGATGACAACAGTAGTCAACACAACTATGCACAATAATCAGAATGCATCGTTCCTGTCGTTCTATCATAAGTTTGTCAACGACACGACATTCCAGGTGGCAAGTATAAACGACCCGCTTGAGTTCACAGGTCCTAATCCCGACGACGACTTCGGTAGCATGGAAGGTATTCTGGCGCCCGAGCAGTGGTTGTCGTTTGCTCCTGAACTACCTAATTCCACAATATATAACATTCTGTACGGTCAGAAATATTCTGAAAGCAACCAGAAGATATTTGTCATTCGCGGCATAGCCAACGGTCTGGAAACAGAACTGACATTCCGCCGCAAAGGTGGACATTGGAAACTAATGAAACTAATAATGTAATGAAGGATATACTTGATTGCAGCCTTTTGGCGCACAACACGTTTGGCATTGATGCTCGATGCCGTCGCTTTCTTGAGTTTGAAACCGTTGACGAGGCTCGTCAGGTGGCTGGTATACTCGCCCAATCGGATATGCCGTTTATTATCGTGGGCGAGGGTAGTAATCTGCTTCTCACTCGCGACTATGAAGGCATTGTGGTTCATTCGGCTATATGCGACAAGGCTATGGTTATGGCTGACGCTTGCGCTGAATCGGCAGACGACGTGTTTGTAAGCTATGGTTCGGGCGTGACGTGGGATGATGTTGTGGCTGAGAGTGTGTCAAACGGATGGCATGGAGCCGAGAATCTGTCGCTCATTCCGGGCGAGGTGGGAGCCAGTGCCGTTCAGAACATAGGTGCTTATGGAGCCGAGGCCAAGGATTTGATATTCGATGTGGAGGCAGTGGAGATAGCTACAGGCAATGTGGTGCGTATGTTCAATGCCGACTGTCAGTATGCTTATCGTCAGAGCCGCTTCAAGCACGAGTGGAAGAATAAGTATCTCATTACGCATGTTACATATCGCTTCTCACGCACATTTACTCCCGATCTTGACTATGGCAACATTCGCCATTCGCTTGAAGCCAAGGGCATAGTAACGCCTACAGCCGAAGAGTTGCGCCATACCATCATTGAGATACGCCAGGCCAAACTGCCCGACCCGAAGGTGATGGGCAATGCCGGCAGTTTCTTTATGAACCCCGTTGTTGGCCGTGACGTATACGAGCGTCTTGCCGCACAATACGAGGGAATGCCGCATTATGTAGTTGACAACGAGCATATCAAGATACCAGCAGGATGGATGATAGAACAGTGCGGATGGAAGGGCCGCTCGCTCGGTAGGGCAGGTGTGCACGACCGTCAGGCTCTTGTACTGGTGAATCGTGGTGGGGCTACAGGCAGCGAAGTGGTGACGCTTTACGAGCAGATAATAAAGGACGTGAAGGCAAAGTTCGGTATTGAAATACACCCTGAAGTGAACGTCATATAAAGGAATGGTGAAAAGGGAAAAGTGAAAAATCAATGTGCCTGCATGCGCTGTGCTTTTCCCTTTTTCCCTTTGTGTTGCAATAGGATTTCTAATTCTTCATTCTTTAGTTATTTTCATGGATACTTCCCTTTCTTCCCTTCATTCTTCACTCTTTACTCTTCACTCTTCACTCAAGGTCACTCTCTTGGGTACGGGTACTTCGGGTGGTGTTCCGTCGCTGGGCTGTCAGTGTGACGTATGTCGCAGCAGCGACCCTCGCGACCGTCGTCTGCGTTGCGTGGCCCTTGTAGAATCGGCTACCACACGTGTGCTCGTTGATTGCGGTCCCGACATACGCCAGCAGCTAATGTCGTTGCCATTCAAGCCGTTCGACGCAATCCTGCTGACCCATATCCATTATGATCATGTTGGTGGCATCGACGATTTGCGCCCGTTCTCGGTTTTCGGTCCAATCCGACTGTATGGAGACCAAAAGACATGTCAGCATGTGCGCAACATCATGCCTTATTGCTTCGGCGAACATCTTTATCCTGGTGTGCCAAAGCTCGAACTGCACGAGATAGCGCCTCATGAGCCGCTGCATGTGGGCGACCTGACCATTGTGCCTATACAGGTGATGCACGGCAAGATGCCCATACTCGGTTTTCGTATAGGCTCGTTTGTATATATCACCGACATGAAGACCATTGCCGATACCGAATTGCCGTATCTCGAAGGAGTGGAAACTCTTGTTGTCAACGCTCTGCGATTTGAAAAAGACCACCACTCACACCAGTTGGTTGACGATGCCGTACGGTTTGCACATCGCATCGGTGCTAAGCAAACATACATTACACATGTGTGCCATCATATCGGACTCTATACCGATGCTCAGAAGCGTATGCCCGAAGGGGTGACACTGGCTTACGACGGAGAAGTGATAACAGTGGATGCGGAATAACGAGAGCACCTTTAGGCAAAAGGACACTTTTAACAATCTTTATGTGCCATTCGGAACGTATATTATAATATATTTTGTAATTTCGCAGCTAAATGGCATGGAACACCATTTAAAATGGTGGCAAAATATGGTGCTGTAATATAGAACATTAAAAACAAAATTCTAATAACTACATTGGTATGAAGAAATCATTGGTTTTGTGCGCAGGTATCTGCGTGGCATTGTCTTTCACAAGTTGCAAGTCGAATGAGAGTGCCTATAAGAAAATGTACGATAAGGCTCAGGCCAAGCATGAGCAGCCTGCAGCTCCGGTTCAGGAGCAGGCTCCGGTAGTAGCTCCTCTCGTTGAGAAACCTGCTACTCAGACTACAGTTCTTGACAACTCAGACAATGTGTCTGTACGTTCAGAGGACTTCACTCTTATTAGCGGTTCGGGTTTGAGCAATTTCAGTGTGGTTGTAGGTTCGTTCTCAGTTAAGGCTAACGCTGAGGGACTTCAGAGCCAGCTCAAGAATGCAGGCAGAAACGCCCAGATTGTTTACAACGCTGAGCGCGGACTCTATCGTGTTGTTGCTGCAACATTCGCTACAAAGACAGAGGCTGCAAGTTCACGCGACCAGCTCATCGGTCAGTATCCTGGCGCTTGGTTGCTATATAAGAAATAAAAAAAGTGTCTCGAATACTTTCCATTGACTACGGCAAGAAGCGTACAGGCTTGGCCGTTACCGACCCGTTGCAGATAGTGCCGGGTGGCTTGGCCACAGTGGCAACGTCCGACCTTATGAAATATCTTAAGGACTATGTGTCGCGCGAGCCGGTAGAGCGTATTGTCATAGGCGAACCACGCCAACTTAATGGCGAGCCAAGCGAGAACTTGGCGCGTGTCAAGCAGTTTGTGGCGCAGTGGCGCAAGCAGATGCCCAATATTCCCATCGAGTTTTTCGATGAGCGTTTCACATCTGTGCTTGCCCATAAAGCCATAATCGATAGTGGCATAGGTCGAAAGGCACGTCAGAACAAGGCGTTGGTAGACGAGATAAGTGCGACGATAATTCTGCAGGACTATCTGCGGTCGAAAGGATTATAAATCCTTACAATAAAAGCACAAAAAAGGAGGCTATGACTTTTCGCCATGGTCTCCTTTTTTGTGCTTTAATTTTTCAATGGTATCAATTTTTTTATAATTATGTCACCTAATCTAAAATATTTCTTAAATAAATTTTTCGGTTAGTTTATAATTAGTACTTTTGCATTATGATACTACCAATATACACTTACGGTCAGCCTGTGCTTCGCAAGGAGGCTCAGGACATTACCCCCGAATATCCCGAGCTTTCAGCGCTCGTGGACAATATGTTTGAAACACTCACAGCCAGCGACGGCATCGGTTTGGCAGCTCCGCAGATAGGTCTCGACATTCGTCTTGTCGTCATCGACCTTGATGTTCTGAGCGATGACATGCCAGAGTATAAGGACTTCCGCCATGTCTACATCAATCCATACATCCTCGAATACGACGAGGATTCGAAGAAGGAGACAATGGAGGAGGGTTGCCTCTCTTTGCCCGGAATTCACGAGAGTGTGACACGTCCTACACGTATACATGTGAAATATCAGGACGAGAACTTTGTAGAGCACGACGAGTGGGTGGAAGGTTATCTCGCCCGCGTTATGCAGCATGAGTTTGATCATCTTGGCGGCAAGATGTTCATCGACCGCATCTCGCCCATGCGCCGACAGATGGTGCGAGGCAAGTTGAAGAATCTGCTGCTCGGACGCTTCCGCTGTGCTTACCGCACCAAGGCCCCTAAGAAATAAAAAGGCCCCAACGATACATATGGGGCATACCAACAATAATCGTATGACCATTTCACGAATAACGAAATTTCTGTCGCATCAATGCAATGTCCGCTCCATAACGTCATGTCGTTGGCGTTATGGAGTGATGCTTGTTGCAACAATGGTGTTAGTGCTCACGCCCCAGCGCACCTCAGCCCAATATAATACCGACCGCCTTATGGTGTCGGGACGCAGTGCGCTGTACTATGAAGACTACGTGCTGTCGATACAGTATTTCAATCAGGTGCTCACGGCAAAGCCATATCTCTACGAGCCTTGGTTTTTTCGAGGCCTTGCCAAGTTCTATCTCGACGATTTCGGTGGTGCCGAATCCGACGTGACGCGAGCCATAGGGCTCAATCCATATATATATAATATGTATGAGTTGCGTGGATTGTGCCGTATACGTCAGAAGCACTATGCGCAGGCCATAACCGACTACGATGCAGCCATACGCCTCAATCCGCAGAACCAAAGCGCATGGTACAACCGTGCGCTATGCCGTGTGGAAGACAAGGACTACAGTCGTGCCCAGCTCGACCTCGACACCGTCATCGTGAAGTGGAAGAAGTTTGCACCAGCCTATTCGCTCAAGGCGCAGGTGTATCTGGCGCAAAAGGATACTACCAAAGCCGACCACTGGCTCGACCGCAGTCTGGAAGTTGACCCCTACGATGCTGACGCATGGAACACACGTGCCATGATATCGCTGTCGAGAAGCAAGTGGCGTGATGCCGATACGTATCTGAGCAAGTCGATACATCTGAAGCCTAAGAATGCAGGCAACTACGTCAATCGAGCCTTGGCACGTTACAACGTTAACAATCTGCGTGGTGCTATGGCCGACTATGATACGGCGCTCGATCTCGACCCTGACAATTTCCTTGCTCATTATAATCGTGGACTGCTGCGTATGCAGCTGGGCGACGACAACCGAGCCATCACCGACTTCGACTACGTGATACGTATGGAGCCCGACAACGTTCTGGCCATATACAACCGTGCCCTGTTGCTCGACAAGACGGGCAATCTGCGTGCAGCAATACGCGACTATACACGCATGATCGACGAATATCCCAACTTCTGGACGGGTCTCTCTGCACGTGCCAGTTGCTATCGTCGCTTGGGCATGACAGCCAAGGCAGAGATGGACGAGTTCCGTATCATGAAGGCGCAGATGGACAAGCGTCTTGGCATTCAGCCACGGTGGAGCAACAGCAAGCGTAAGCAGATGCGCCGACGCAGCGAAATCGACCCCAACAAGTACAACCAGATTGTCGTTGCCGACGAGAACAACGCCGAGCATGAATACAAGAGCGAGTATCGCGGACGTGTGCAGAACCGTGCAACAGGTCTCGACGCCCAGCCTATGTATCATCTGTCGTTTGCTCCGATGGCCAACGATGTGCACACATATCATGCCTTCGCGCAAAAGGTGGAATCCTTCAACAGTGCTCATCCGCAGCCACGTCTATATGTAGTGTGTGGTACGGTGCCGATGGACGAAGTGGCTTCACGACGCATGCTGCAACGTGTCGATTCGCTCACAACTGTTGTTGGCACAACGAAAGGTCAGCAGAAGCTAGCCGCTGCACTTGTGCAGAGAGCTGTGGCAGAGACGGTAGTACAGAACTACGAGGGTGCCATCTCCGACCTTGAGGCCAGTCTGGAACTTGACTCTACATCTGTCGTTGCGCTTTGGCAGCGAGCCTATTGCCAGACAATGATGAACGAGTTTGACACGCAGTCACGTAATGCTAAGGCCGACGCTACATCAGCATCGCTGAAGTCTGCACGTATAATGTCAGATCTTGGTTTGGCAATACAGGCCGACAAGGACAATCAGTATCTGTACTACAACCGTGGTTGTGTATATATGGCCGAACGCGACTATACGCATGCCATCGACGATTTCACACGAGCCATAAACATCGACCACAGTCTGGCTGAGGCCTACTACAATCGTGGACTGGCACGTGTGCAGAACGGACTGAAGAGCGAGGGAATTGCCGACCTTAGCAAGGCTGGCGAACTCGGACTATACAAAGCATACAGCGTAATCAAAAAAATATCTAAATCAATCTAAATGAGAACAAAAATCCTTATGATGGTGCTGATGATAATCGGTACCGCAATTTATGCTAATGCCGACACGTACAATCCACGCAAACGAGAGTTTCGCGGAGCTTGGATTCAGTGTGTAAATGGTCAGTTCATCGGTATGTCGACGCAGAAGATGCAGCAGACGCTCAGCTATCAGCTCGACGAGTTGCAGAAGGATGGTGTCAATGCCATTTTCTTCCAAGTGCGCGCCGAGTGCGACGCGCTGTACAAGAGCGACATCGAACCGTGGAGCCGATTCCTCACCGGCAAGCAGGGACAGGCTCCTTCGCCTATGTGGGACCCTCTGCAGTGGATGATTGACGAGTGTCACCGTCGTGGTATGGAACTGCACGCATGGATCAATCCCTATCGTGCCAAGACCAAGACGACAAGAGCATTGCACCTTAGCCATAGATTGATGAAGTTCCCGAGCAGCGTGTTTGCCTACGAAGGACAGTTCATTCTCAATCCCGGACAGCCCCGCAACCGCGAGTATATCATTAGCGTTGTCAACGACATCGTGACCCGATATGACATCGACGGCATCCATATGGATGACTATTTCTATCCGTATCCGGTGGCAGGAAAAGAGATACCTGACGACCGCGACTTCAAGCAGTACAACAATGGCATTACCGACCGTGCCGAATGGCGTCGCGACAATGTGAATATGTTTGTCAAGGAGTGTAGCGAGAGCATACACAAAATCAAGCCTTGGGTAAAGTTCGGCATATCACCGTTTGGCATCTACCGCAACAAGCGTGCTGGTGTTGAGGTAGGTAGTAATACCAATGGTACGCAGAACTACGACGACCTTTATGCCGACATACTGCTGTGGGTCAACAACGGATGGGTTGACTATACCGTGCCACAGCTCTACTGGGAAATAGGTCACAAGGCAGCCGACTATCAGACACTCATCGGTTGGTGGAACCGCTACGCATCTAAGCGTCCGTTGTTCATTGGCGAGGATGTGGAGCGTACTGTAAAGGCTGCTGATTTGAACAATCCTAACATCAATCAGATGCCTGCCAAGTTTGCACTGCATCAGCAGCAGCAGAATGTTCAGGGCACAGTATTGTGGTATGCCAAGGCAGCTGTAGACAATATAGGTAACTATGGCACAATGCTGCGCACCAACTATTGGCGCTATCCGGCCTTGCAGCCGCGTATGCCGTTCATCGACTCTAAGGCTCCTAAGAAGCCAAAGAAACTTGCTGTTATATGGACAGCCGACGGTCCGGTATTGTTCTGGACCAATCCTAAGGCAAAGAAGTGGGGCGATGAGGTTAAGAAATCTGTAGTCTATCGTTTTAAGAAGGGCGAAAAGATAAATCTTGAAGACCCGTCGAAGATCGTAGGCATCACACCCGAAACGATGCTCCGTCTGCCATACGAAGGCGGCAAGCAGAAGTATACTTACATCGTTACGTCGCTCGACCGTTTAAGCAACGAAAGTAAGGGTGCGAAAAAGAAAATCAGCCTTTAACAATTAAGAGAAGAATTTTTATAGCATAGCATAGCGCTATGAAAAGTGCAAAAGTATTTTATTATGTTGCTTTTGCCCTTTTCATAGCGCTTTTTTTGTATGTAATTAAAGTAAGTTCGCTATCTTTTTTGTTTTTTCTTAAGTCTATTACTAATGTAAAACTGCAAACAAAGGTTAAATACAGGCTTAATATTGTTAGTTTTACAGTACTATGTATTGCATAGTACTTAGATTATGCATACATTTGCAATCGGAAACATATACTAACGCATTTAAAACCGAAAGCAATGAATATAGACAACGCTAAATCGCAGATGCGTAAGGGAATGCTTGAGTATTGCATAATGCTGTTGCTGCGCCATCGTGCAGCCTATGCCAGCGATATCATAGCCAACTTGAAGGAGGCTGAGCTGATAGTGGTGGAGGGAACGCTCTATCCTCTGCTCACGCGCCTGAAGAAGGATGGATTGCTCGGATATGAGTGGCAGGAGTCAACACAAGGTCCCCCGCGCAAATACTATTCCCTTACACCCGATGGTGAGGCTACGCTTAGCGAACTCGACAAGGCGTGGCAGGAGATAGCCCACACCGTAAACGTATTAAAGAACATAAAACCGAAAGAATAACTCTTAAATCTGAATGAAATTATGAAGAAGAACATCAACATAAACCTCTTCGGTACGCTCTATGCCATCGACGAGGACGCTTGCACACTTCTTGAGAACTATCTCGACAACATGCGCAGCTATTTTGCCAAGCGCGATGGAGGCGACGAGATATTCGACGACATTGAGCATCGTGTGGCAGAACATCTGTGGAGCTTGAAGGAGAATGGCATGACTGCCATCGACATCGACACCGTGAAGCAGATTATCAGCAGCATAGGCAATCCCGACGAAATGGAGAGTGGGGTGGAAGAAGTTGCTGATTCTAAAATAGAAGAAACTTCTGACGCAGAAGCTGACAGCGAAGACAAAGAGCAAAGCGAAGGAGAAGACCAAGGCGAAGGAGAATGCAAAGACAACGCCCAAAGCGAAGGCAAAGCTCAAAGCGAAAGCAATTACAATGCTTCCAACGATACCGACAGCAACACAACAGCCGAAGAAGCCATTGGCGGAAAATGGATCGACCGTGTGCTGCATCACGTGAGCACCCATCGTTTCTATCGCGACGGCAAGGACAAAATAGGAGGTGGAGTTATCTCCGGATTGTGTCATTATTGTGGTGGTGGCGACATCGTTGTATGGCGAGTAGGCATAGTCCTGTTCCTTTTAGCGATATTTGTCCTCAACCAGACATTCCGTTATTATTTCATCAGTCCTTTGTTAGGTTTTCTTTTCTTTGTGCCAATAATCATCTATGTAGTGCTGTGGATTGTGGCTCCCATGGCACTAACAACCGAGGAGCGATTGAGTATGACGGGCAAGGAGGTTACTCCCGAGTCGATAAGCAAGGCTATAATTGCTGAGGCTGAGGAGCAGGTGAAGCCTAATGTGAAGCGTGGCAATGGTGGCAGCGTATTGTCGAGAATTGCCGAGATTGTGAAGTTCTGCATAAAGACAGTTGCGCTTATAAGCTTCTCTGCGTTGACAGCCTTTGCCTTGGCTTATCTCATCTTCTCGATAGCCTATGCCGTGGTAGGCGAACCGTTCATCCGACTCTTCACCAACGACGACATTACCCTAAGTTTTATGGCCTCTATACCTTACATGAAGTTCTATATAGTAGTGTCGGCTTTGTGTTGTTTCATAACAGCTCTGTTGCCGTTGTTCCCTATCGTCCGTTCCTTCAAGTCAGAACCAAAGCCAATGCGGGCAGGCGTTATAGCTATGCTTTCGGGCATTTGGATTGTGGCGATGACGTTAGGCTTCATTATGTTTGTGATGATAGGCATACAGATGCAGAAGAAAAACAGAGAATACTATAGGTTAGAAAACACGCACAATGGCATCTATATGGACCGAAACAACTGGGATTTGACTTCGCAGAATGGCTGGAACATAGAAGTTGCCAAGAACTTTGGCGAGACCATTTATGGCTGGTCGGACCAAGACCCTTTGTGTATGGATATGAATCCTATACGCATCAGGGCAGACAAGAGCAACCAGCCTATAGAGTTTGCCATGAGCCGCAAGGAGGCTAAGGAAGAGGGCGACTATGTGCTTGAGTGTCTTTCGAGTTGTTCGGTTGTTGATGCTACGCTTAGCGTGTGGAGCGAGGGCAAGTGTCTCTCGGAGTTGCGTCTCGACGGCTATGGCTCAGCCTCAAACATTGCGCTCAAGGGATTGTTGTGGGAGGAAAGTCGCAAGATACCATTATTGTGCCAGCAAAACGACAGTACCACATGGGTGGACAATGTTCTGCATAATGATGACGACTGGCGTTATCTCTCTACCGCTCCATTCCATCATAAAGGCGGAATACTGGAGTATCGTCTGCGCATAGGCCAGCACGATGTCAAGGACATTGTGACCAATGGCGGATATGTGAAGATGGTGCATGAGGGTTTAAGGAAACAGTAGAAACATCCAGCTAATCTTTCTTACTTATGAAAACAAAGTATCTTTTACCGTTATTGCTTCTCCTCCTATTCAACGTAATAGGAGGAGCGGCACAAAACGCCAAGACCGACAAACCCAAGCGTACTGTAATGCTGGGACAGATTGTCAAGGACTCGTTTACGGGTGTGAGGCTTAAGGCTCATGTCACATTGATGCGCCAGGACAGTACGGTGGTCGACACTATCACCTGCCACGGATGGCAGGGTAACTATTTTGCGCGCTTTAATGTGGAGGCTAAGCCTGCAAAATATATTGTCAAGGCAGAGTGTGAGGGCTATGCTTCCAACTGTCAAGACTACGAGATTAAGCGCGTGGCACGCAACCGCGGCTTCAAGATGCCCGACCTTAACCTGAAGAAACTCGCCCAAAGCGACATATATAAAGAGGTGGACTTGGACGGAGTGGTGGTTACGGGCACCAAGGTGAAGTTCACCTATCGTGGCGACACACTCGTGTATAATGCCAGCGCCTTCAACGTGCCCGACGGTTCTATGCTCGACGCCCTCGTGCGCCAGTTGCCTGGAGCCGAGATCAAGAGCAATGGCGACATCTATGTGAATGGCAAAAAGATTGACTACCTCACGCTCAACGGCAAGGACTTCTTCAAGGGCAACAACAAAATTATGCTCGACAATCTGCCTCACTACACGGTACAGGACCTTAAGGTATACAACAAGTCGACAGAGAAGAGCCGGCTTGTGGGTAAGGAAGTGGAGAAGAAAGACTACGTTATGGACGTGGAACTGAAGCGCGAGTATAACCGTGGATACATATCGAATGCAGAAGTGGCAGGAGGCACACGCGACCGCTATATGGCTCGTCTCTTCGGACTTTACTACGACGACTACACCCGTTTCTCCGTCTTTGGCAATGTGAACAACGTTAATGAGAACCGCCGTCCGGGAAGAGAAGGCGACTGGAGTCCGTCGAACAGTCCGCAAGGTCAGGCCGTGACCAAGCAGATGGGCGCAAGTCTCAGCACACAGAACAAGGCAGGCAGCCTGCGCGAGCAGTTTGATGCCACAGCCTCATGGAACGATTTCACAGACATCACACGCTCTTCAAGCGAACAGTTTGCCTCGGCAGGCAACATCTTCAACCGTTCTGCCTCAACCTCCGTGCAGAAGGAGTTTCGCCTGTATGCCAACAACCAGATAACGTATACCGATGAGAGCAAGTTCTATCTACAGTCGTCAACATCGTTCAATTATGGCGACGGCACCAACAATTCCTCTTCAGAGCGTGCCACATTCGATTCGGAAGGCAATATGACAGCAGATTCCCCCACCAACCGCTCGCAGACAATTAGCCTCACAAAGTTCCGCACAACATCAGTCAACGAGAACTTTGTGTTTGGATTTGTCCTGCCCTGGGGCGATATGCTCGGCTTCAATCTGAACGGCAGCTACACATCCAACAAGCCTCAGGACCATTTCAGCCTTTCTAACAACGAGTATCTGCGCGAGAACAAGAACGACCTGCGCCGTGTCTATGCCGACAGTCACAGCAATTCCTACAACTATGGTGCATCAGCCAATTACTCCGTTATGCTGAATAATTGGCAGGTAGGATTGAGCCAGGCATATAATCAGAACATGACTTCTACCAACCAACTCAACTATCGTCTTGAGCGTCTTGGCGGCTTGTACAACCGTTTCGACCAGCAGCAGCTCGACCGCTTGCCATCAACCCGCGACTCCCTGCTCATTGCTCTCGACATACAGAATAGCAAGACATACAGTTTGCTGACACGCCAGTATACTGGTGAGCCTACTCTGCGGTACAACCACAACAACACTTACTTCTCGTTGAAATTGCCCTACCGTCTTGTGCGCGAGCGCATCAACTACAACTGTGCCTCTGTCGACACAACGGCTGTTCGCCGCAAGTGGCTTGTGGAGCCTTCGTTGTTTTTCAACAAATGGAACGATAAGCTTGAATTAAATGCCAGCTATAGCCTTAACTGTAGCCAACCCGGCATGGAGTCGCTTATGCCTATAGACAACGACATCAATCCGCTTGCACGCCGCGTCAACAACCCTAATCTGAAGACATCCGTAACGCATAACATTAATAGTTATGTTAGCTTCATCTTCAAGAACAAGAGCAGTCTGTCGATTGCCGTCAACGGCTCGGTATATACCGACATGATAGGCACACGCACCACCTATAATACGCAAACAGGTGCTTACGCCTATATGAGCGACAACGTGCATTCGGGCAACTGGACCCTCAACCCCTATGTTGTCTATTCTGGCAAACTCGACAAGAAGGGACTGTTCGCTATAGAGACCCGCCTCTCGCTCGACTACACCAAGAGTACCGACTTCGACATAGCCTACGATGCCGACATCAACAACGCAGCCTCCGTATTGAGCCGTGTCTACACATCTATACTGCGCGACTACCTTAGGCTGTCGTTCCAAAAGGGCGACTTGAGTCTGGCTCTTGTTGCCGATGCACAATGGCGCAACTCTACAAGCAACCGCGACAACTTCCAGACGCTCAACGCCTACGACTACAACTATGGCATGACGCTTTCCTATAAGTTGCCGCTCGGCATTCAGCTTGCCACCGACCTCAAGCAATACTCCCGCCGCGGCTATGGCGACAGCTCTATGAATACCGACGACCTCGTGTGGAATGCCTCGCTCGCACGCTCCTTCTGCAAGGGCCGACTCACCCTTACAGCCGAAGGCTTCGACATTCTCCACCAATTATCCAACACCACATATACTGTGAATGCTCAAGGACGCACCGAAGTATGGCGCAACACCATACCTAATTATGTGATGATGCACGTGGCGTATAAACTGACGAAGACCCCTAAGAAGAAATAGCCATAAAAAATGCGGCACAACTCTTAATGAGCTGTGCCGCAGTAAATAGAATGCAATAATGCCATAGTAGATGACATGACCTCAATGTGCATGATACTTTGGCGAAGCATAAGTTCATATGCAGACGTTCTCGATAGTTAGATTTGTATACATAAGTATCCGCCCTTTGCAATATATTGTTATCCAATAGAATAGAGCTTTTTTAGAGAAAGTAAAACATTTGAAACTATGCGTTATTCGCCTTTTTATTCGCCCTTTAGTATTTAACCTTTGTTGATGAGCTCTTTAAGTCCTATTTTTAGGGCTTTATTCATTATCGCATTGTTTTCTAAATATGAATCGCCTATCTTGTAGACCATTTGTCCACGTTCTCCTTCTGTTTTAAGCATACCAGACAGCTCATAATATGCACGAGGTAGAATATAATACTGAGCGTTTGTCTTACCATGCTTTTCCAAATAACCCGTTTTTCGAGTCTATGTGCAATTTGTTTATCTGTAGGTTGTTTTGCACCATCTCTAACTTCGCACATGGCTAATACGTCAAACACAGTTAGTTTATTGTCGTTAGGTAATTCTTGCTGAATTCCCTGCACATATATTGCAAAATCATTGAAGAACGGAATATCAAATATGTATGACCCCTCTCTGACTGGAACGGAACCATTTCTAAGGTTGATAATCTTCCATAATTCATCAATCAATATAAAGATTGGCCAATTCCATTCATACATTGAGTTGTGCCAGTCACTGCATGAGGATGCTTATCGTGCATGCCAATCACGATAAGACCTCCTCCTTCATTACTTAGTGCAGCCACATAACCCAATATGCAACGTCTTCTTTCATTAGGCTTATCTTTAATTGGTTATTTTATATTTTCTATATTGCATACAAAGGGCAGATATCTACTGTTACCTTTTCTTTGCACTTTCAAAATATCATATTCTCCTAAATTAAATGGCTGCTCCGAATTATATTCAATGAGTAGATACTGTTTGGCATCTTTTTCCTGTCTAATAAGAAAGCCTTCAGGTATGTCTTGCTTATTAACAAGACGTACTGGTGCTGTCAATTCAAAAGGTGTTGCATCACTATTCTTCCAATAATGGAACATTATATAGTGTACACTTTCAAATGCCTTGACAGCTTCTATAGACAGGTTTTCTTCCTTAATTCCTAATGCTATCCTACATGCAGATTCTGTTTTATGTCGAGCAGATGGTCCAATGGCATACATAAGAATCAAGTCGAGGTTGCCTGCAAGCAGTTCTTCTATCTTAGTGTTGCGAAGTCGTACCTCAAGACTTCCATGGATAATGATATCCTCAGCTACCATTATAGGAGTATTGTTTTCATACAACTCATATTGCTTGGAGTTGGATCGTTGCTGCAATGGTGTGACATTTTTGCTATCATCGACAACAGTCTTTGTTGTTGCGATTTCCTTGGCTCTCCAATCCAAAACTCTTTGAATTGTTAGTTTCTCAATTGCTCGAATGTACGTTTCCATAAACTTATAGTCGATAGAGCCTGTGGAGGTGACGGGTAGCCAAATACTTTCATGACGTACTCTATTCCATGTGGCTTTACATTCATAGCTGAACTTCTTCTTTATACATTTCTCAATTGCAGCAGATACATAGATAAGACTTTCCCTTGTATCTGAATATCCAATGGATTTGATTAGATAAGCATCCCAAAGGACACCTGTTTTCTGTGGCTGAGGATAAACATTACCAGTTGCTATAGCTCCATTTTGTACAATATCTATAGACATTTCGATGCTATCAAATTTGTCTTTGTGACCATAGAACATAATGCCATTATCTCCATTCTTGGCATTTACTAATGGTATGTTATATGTATCATCAGGAATCTGCCTTGTATCTGTTCGCTTGTCAAAAGGTCTATTTTTAAGCTCTTTTTTATCATATATGGTTCCAATGGTATATTCTTTTAGCCTTTTGTTTTTTAAAGAAGTAAGGACTTTCTGTTCTTCCTCTGTCAACTCACAGTCCTCAAACCCAGCGACTTTTAGATAAGCCTCCATCTCGCGGATGCGAGATTCTTCCATCTCGCGGATGCGAGATTCCATAAAAGCAAGAGCCAGTGATCCGTCAGAATTAGTTGGCACCATTATTTCGGTTTCCAAAAAAGCTTTTTCGAAATCACGAACAAGAAGACCTAAATACCATTTGCTGGATTTATTAAACCATGATATAAACCAAAGTGCAATGCGCCAATTTAATCCCTCAAACTTTGGGAATGCTGTTTTTGTAAACTGTCCAGCATAAAAATCGTGAGCCATATAAAAGAACTGCATTCCCATCATTCCTACAGCTATCGAATTACCCTTGATAAGATGCTTGTCATCATAGTAATCAACATAGCCATAAATACCATTATTAAAAACTGTACGTGTAAAATATGGATACGACGACTCCTTAGAAAACTTGAGGTTTTCCTTGTCTAACTGAGGATTTCCCTTTAATGAAAATAAATCCCCTATTTTGCATCTCTTAAAATAGCCCCCGTTTCGAATAAAGATGTTTTCTATTGAACGAGGGCTTACTTTTTTCCCAGGCCAGACTCTCCTTTAAGCACTTGTCCAACTTTCCACGAAAGATATTCTTTGACAACAGTCTGAAAATCTTCTTCTGTGGGTATAGTATCTATCTTTTGATGCTGTCCGTATGTCCAGTCGTTACCATTCAAAGTGATGTAATCCTCTGTATAGCAGTCTTTAAAATAATTAAGATTCTTATTGTCTGCACCCTTACCATAACGAACAAGGTTTGCAACCTCTGCATAACGCTCTTTGGCATTATCAGTGTCACGCAAATTTACGCTCTGTCCTGACTTTTTGCGGTTCATGCGTGTATAACCATCGTTGCTGAAGTCGATAAAACGTACCAAGTCATTTTCTGCATCATGTGGACGATTTACTTCAAACACATAGATAGCAGTCTGCACGTTTGCTTTACCACAGAAAATATCAGCCATCTTGATAGATGCACGCAATGTGTTGTTTCTAAGAATGTTGGCGGTGAATGGCAAACCATTGCCACTGCCAGCATTCTCTTGAATCAAAACTGCAGCACGACCACCATGTGTCATCATACCTAATGCTTTCTCTACAAAAACGAAGCCTTTGCCATCAGCTGAATAAGGCGGATTGAGCAAGAAAACATTGGCAGGGAAAGGATGGTTTATGTTCTCTCCCTGCTCGTAATTGCCTTCAAATGTCAATGAGTCTTTCTGAATGATGTTTGTGCTACCATCTTTCATCAGAATCATATTCAGAACGGCAAGCATATAAACATCTGGCAACTTCTCTATTCCAAGAAGTTGCTCCATCTTTATCTGATTAACCTTTTCTTCAAATTTGATAGGACTTTTTGCATATTTCTGTTTTGCATCATCTATCATTTGATGCATTGCAGAAATTAGGAAGCCAGCCGAGCCTGTAGCAAAGTCCCAAACGTATGAGTTCATGTTTACCTCGCACATTTTTGCCATTAATTCGGTAACATAGCGAGGGGTTAACACTACATCGTTTTCGCCCCCATCAGGTACGTCAACCCATTCATTCATAACATTGAAAAGACGACCAGTAAAGTCAATGTTATGAAGTTCTCCTGTAACGTATGGCAGAATATCGCGTTTTACATCAGCATAAATGGTATGTAGTTTGCTTTCTCCGCCAGATGTGGGCTTTTCCAATCCTGAATTAAGAAAGACAACGTCAAGAATGCCTAAGATCATATCAATTTTTTCTTTGGGCAACTTCTTGTGCTTCAGATACATTCTGATTTTACTCATAATGACCTGACCGTCGTTATTCTCTTTATCATCAATACTTTTCAAATCTTCAATGCGGAGTGGCTGAACTCCTTCTGCACCCAATCCTGCCATAATAAGGCCTGCCACAAGTTGCACACGGTTGTTGACTACGATTTGCTGTTCATCATGCAGACTTTGGTTTAAAGCCTTTAACTTGCGTTCAATCTCATCTTCAAGTGCAAGTTTTCGCTCCTCAAGTTCTTCAGAAGTAAGAGCAAGTGTATCAAGTTTTTCGATAAATTCTTTTGTGTTCTTTTCCAAAAGAAAAGAAACGTCTTCATAACTACCTACATGTTTTGGCACAAAAAGATTGTCTTTTGATATGTACCATACATCCACCTCATGTATAGTCTTACCAGATTCCTCATAACCATTGACGCCTATTGCCACTACTTCTTTGTACGAATCGGTAAAGTTAAGTATAGCATTTGCATAGTGGATAGCTCCATTGACAGCATATTTTGCAATATTCTGATAATTAGGGTCTGAGTCCTTCTTTGTATTGTCAATTTCTCCCTTAGCGTTTACTTTTATCAAATCGCCCTTTTTGCCCTTCACCTCAATCATTACTGGTATTTTACGACCATTCTCTGAGAAAAGCAGACATTTGATGTCAGGGTAATTCTTGCCGGAACCACCCTGCTTGCTTGGAGCCTTATTGAGAGCTATTTCTATTTCTGGATTGATAGCTTCGGTCTTTGTATAGTATTTCTGACCTTTGAATTGTTTCTTGCACCAATCCTCTATTTTTTCTTCTATGCTTTTGGTTATCTTTGCCATTTTTTGTTTTAGTTTGTTTTCTTTTATTGCTTTTTATCAGCTATTTCCCAATGTCCAGTCTTGTCACTTCCAACATAATGGATGAGATTCATGTCACGCAGAACATAGAGGTCACGTCTTACGGTCTTTTCTGATACACCAAATAGTATGGATAGATTCGAGACATTTACTTGGTCATTTACCTGGACATTTACTTGGTCGTTTACTTGGACATTTATCGTATCATTTTTTATCGCTTCATAAATTTTACGCTGTCTATCAGTTAGTTTGGCGATATTTACTTGGACATTTATCGTGTCATTTACTTGGGCGTTATTTTGTCGGTCAAACTCCTTTTCACTTGTCCACTCAGCCATCAATGTTGCCTTCAGAATGAATGCGTCAATATGGAACGATGGGATTGCGCAGCCCTTTGTTTCCAACTCATTACAGATACGATCAATACCCTCGCCAAACTCCTTGACATACTTGTATGCTTTGAGGAATTGGGCTATCTTGGGATTTCGTGAGAAATGAGTGTGGCGAATATTGTCTGGGCGCACCAATCCTGGCAAATCTCCAGGCGTTTCGAAGACAATACGGTCGTCGAACATCTTTATCTGAATCTCTGTTCCCTTGATGTTATATGCTCTGTGGCAGCAACTATTCACTACCATTTCTTGTATAGCATATTTTGAGTAGTTGCGATTGGTGATAAACCGACCGTCTTCTCCAAGGAATGAGTGCTCACGAATCTGCGTTTCCAGATAGTCAATGGTTCTTCTAACCTGCTGAAGTATGGTTCCTTCGAATGTCACGTCCTTGACAACGTTCATCTCAGTACCAACCTTTTCCTCTGTACCCTCATAGCGGATGAAACGAGTGCGGGCACGTGGAAAGAAACGCTGAGGATTCTTTCCGAAAAGAAGAATGCAAGCGGTGCTTACCTTCTGCTTACCATCTTTCTCTGTAACAAAATCGTTATTCTCTCTCAGATACTCCATGGCAGACTTTCCGTAGCCTATGACATTCATATAGTCACTCACGAGATTCATGTCAACATCATCGATAGTGGCGTCATAAACATCTTTGTCCTCGTAGTAGCGTTCGCCTTTGTCGTAGAGAAGCTGCATACGCTCGTCAAAATTGAGTTTCTTGCTTTTGTCGCCTACACGCATGAAACATTCGTCTGCTTGGTTGGTATGAAGTTGAACGCTTGCAGGAATGTGCATAAGCAGGATGCGGTTCTCTCGACCTTCATAGTCTGTACATGGCAAATATTCACACTTGACCCTTACAGACGGATTGCAGAAATCGAAAGGAGCGCGAAGCAACTCATTCAGTCGCTCTTCGTTTCCATCAATTCCCTCTATTCTACGAGTTTTGTCAGAAACACCAATGGCAAGCACACCACCATCGGCATTAGCCATAGCCACAATGGGTACAGCTAACGCTTTCGGGTCAATCTGTATGCTCTTGCAGTCGAACGTCTGACATTCTTTGTGAGCCTGTATTTCTTCTATTGTCATATTCTATAGATTATTCTTCTTGCTGTTCTGCACCGAGTTTGTTCAACGCTTACCCTCCATACTGATACAGTATATTAATAATAGATAAATGCAAAAATACGAAAAGATATTGTAAAATGTGCAAGATTATCTCCAAAGAGTATACATTAATTTGTTTTTCCCACTTTTGGCAGTTATTGGGAAATTATAAATTTAGCCAACGACTAAACTTGGCGAGTACCATTTGTGATGTCTATAGTGCTGGGACTCACCACTCTCTATATGATATATCGTTGGGTGCCCAATGTGGCATCCCCGTGTCTTTGAACTTAGGTTTCAACTATCCTGCCCTTATCGGCGTGCCATTGGTATTGGCAGGTGCCATCTGTCTGTGGGTGTTCCACAAAAAGTACGAATAGAGACAAATATCGTACATACAGTAAAAAAGTGTTACAAAATAAAAATCGATTATAGAGATTTCAGATGGCG
>OLGY01000339.1_pt1 | contig 35719 bp, 32 predicted proteins | sample 1605951 | NCBI WGS metagenome assembly OLGY01 (sample SAMN03283280) | human gut metagenome | biome: human-associated habitat; material: feces | host: Homo sapiens | place: Peru | collected 2012
AAGCGATGCCAATGAGTGCAATGAAAGCTCGCTTTCAAATTGCCGAGTGCAGCTCACTTTATCAACAAAGAAGGACGGGATGATTTTAGAAAAAACTTCCTTAAGGGTAAGAAAGGACGGATAGGTTTCCGAACAGATTATTCTAAGAAAGCTATTAATGCCATTTTCTCCAGAAGAAATGCCAAAAGCGAAACAATGGTTCGCATAGAGCCTCAGCAGGAAAATACCTCACGAGTCTTATATCCCGATACACCCTTTGGAGATTATGTCCAAGCTGTGACCTACCAAACCGATTCCGGGCATCATGCTTTCCGAAGTTCCCGGCTTCCAGCACCTCATTCAGCACAAACTTACCATACTTCTCATTCGGAGGAACGATAAGCCGAGAGGCAGACATGCCGAACACCACCTGCATGATATACATAATGCCACCGGCAAACTTCCACAATCCCAACTCCTTCAATTCCTTCTGCAAGGAAGTTAACATTTCACAGTTAACACTTAACATTGAAAGAACAAAGTAGTAATCCACCAGTTGCTTCAGCCCAATCCCCTCATTCATCAGATGAGCATAAATATGAGTCAACTGGAAGATGAGATTGAATTCCACCATCGGAATCGCAATCTCCCCTTGTTCTCCCAACATCACCCGATGCGAGAACTGCTCCTCCTTCACCCTCTCATAATAATTCTGAAGCTTTCTGTTATGCCAGAAGCACAGCAGGAAGCTAGGGCGATAATGCACTTCAACCTCCACACCCTTATACGATGGGAACTCGATATGGTGATAGCATGCCTTTTCATGAGGTGAGATAGAACGGACAAAGGATATAATCCGTTTATCTCCACCTTCCACCCAGATATCAATATCGCCAGGAGTCCGGGAATAAGGATACGGATACATCAATGCATTCCCCTGCCCTTTCAGGATACAGGTTCTGAATCCCTTCTTCCGGAACCACTCAGAAACCTGAATGGCAGCTACGTTCAGCCGAGCATTCGTCTTCTCCAACATCTGACTTTCCGCCATCCATTGGAGCAGCACCCCCTTCTTCATCCCTACATGTTCCGCAGGTAGTTTCTTGATACCATCAAAAAGAACACCCACAAGACACTGCTTCTTGGCAATAGCATACAGCTCCTCCCAATCCGTTTCCTTTAAGGAAGAAGGTATATCCTTGACAGAACCAATACAGAATCTCAGGAAATCAAAGAAAATCTTTTGTTGTTTCAACATAAAGTTGTACTTTTGCACGCATGAAACAAGCCATACGCATCATATAATCCTACATTGCAGCTATCATCCTCCTTCCGATCTTGTTGTCTACATCATCCTTATGATACATATAAAAAGCTGGAACCCGGAATCGCTTCCTTGATTGGAGTCTTCAACAACTTACCGAACAGGAAGAGTATCTTACTGTCACACACCACCCATTCAGACTTCTGATACACATCATAAAACTCCTTGCCTTCTGAAGTTTAATCAGATGTCAAGATTAGGAGTCCCAAGAACACCCTCCTTCAAGTTCTCCAAGAGCTCCTGAAGAGTCATGTTCTGAATATCTATATTTAATACTTTTACTGTTTCCATTTGTTTAGCTTGCTATTTTCTTATACTGCATTACTGTTCTATTTACAAATTCACAAAAACACGGCAAAAGGGGACACATTGTCGACAAGACGCGATAATAATCACTTAGTTGAAGAAGGTTTTTCCCTTTGCATACAATTGAAGACAAGATGCTATCGTTACTTTGATCATGAAGATGCTTGCTATGGTGTCTTTTCGCAATAGCATTACAATAATCTAAATAGAGAGATACTACATATTATCCCCTTATTATCTTATGTCTTTTTTCATAAATTTCATTTCTTATATTAGAAATTGCTTCTGCATCATACTCTCCTAAATCTACCTGACTAGCCTTATAGACTTTTTCTATTATTTCTTGATCAGATAGGAAAACGACATGCCAATCATCAGATATATGGCAAAAATCCTTAACTTTTACATTATTATAATTAGCAGGTTTTATATGCGTACTTTTCCATCTGATAATTATAGCCATGACTAACAACATCTTTTCTTCAAAAGTTTCCTTTTCTACAAGAAAGTCATGTCGTAATCTTTCTATCTGCTGATCCCGGAGATTATAAAAACCTAATGCCGAAAGAGTATTCTCAAAATTTTCAGAAGACGCTATAATGTTTTCTATTGCATACAAAGGTGTCTTATAAACATTTTCATCTGAAAAATCATTAGGATCATCTATTATATCAGATAAATCTTTATCTATTAGAAAAACTATCTGTTTCTTTGAAAAACGACTCCAATTAAAACATTCATAACACTGTTTTACCTTTTGTTTCCCTTCACAAACAATTATCTTTACTTTAGTCAGATTACATTTCTGAAATTGGCTATTATAAAAAAGAACATCATCATCTCCTTCTACAAAAGCATAATATTCTTCCTGTGTATAATTTTCCAAAAAATTTGTATACACGACTGGAGCCGTATCTATAGAAGAAAGTAATTTTTCAACTTCATTCATAACATCAAGATTTTTTAAATTCTCCCATTCCTCTTGCATATTCACGCAAAGAATCACAAATTACAAAAGGAGAATGTGTTACAGCAAATAATCCTTTACAAGAAGGGCATTCCTTTATATCTTCAAGAATTGTTCGTTGCCAATCAACAGAGAGAGATAATTCCGGTTCATCTATCATCAAAAAAACACTAGTATTAGAAGACAAACAAAGATAGCTAAAGATAGATACAATTTGCTTTTCTCCAGAAGATAATGCATCAAGCTGCAATTCCTTTCCATCTTCATTTATCAATTTATAGCTCAACAAATTTTCATCAAAAACAAGATGCTTACCATGAAGGTACTTATTGCACCTAGAAACAAAAAGACTCATATCAATCCTTTGTTTTTGAATATCAATCTGAGAAGTCAACAACAATAATAAATAATGAGACAATATTTTCTCTCTATCAGTAGATTCTTCGCTTTCTTTATTAGCAATCTGATTAAATACACGCTTTAATCTTTCCTTATTACTTTTAGGCAACAAATGCACATCTATAGAATCCACTGCATACACTAGTTTATCGCGAGAATAATTCAACAATATAGTACCATCTTTTTCATAGGAACCTTCCAATATATCATTAAGATATTGTTTATTAAGACGATTTAGCGATTTGACATATTTATCTTTAAGTCTATTTGAATAAACCATATTTTGCATATGGACATCATCCATACCAAACTCTTTAAGCATTTTATAATTTTTCTCTTCAGAATTATCTTCAAAATGCGGTAAGCCATCAGTGATTTTCTCACTTAATTGTCTTTTATTCTCAATTCGTCTAAATGTAGGAAGATACAAAATAAAAGAATCTTCAAATATCTTTGTAAGCACACCTGATATCATATTTAGATTTTGACTCATTTTTTGAACATGTTGGTTTTCTGAAAAGAGGTATAATCTGCCATGCCTAAAACTTAAAAACTCTTCTATTTCCTTTCTCGTAACAGTTAAAAGTTTAGCATGTCCTATAAACTTAATTGAAATCGAGTTAAAATTTATAGATACCAATTCTTCCCATTGCTTAGTAAGAAAGTAAAATAAAACATTCATAATGGTTGTTTTACCTGAACCATTTTCACCTATCAAGATTAAATTATTATCTTGAAAAGCTATTTTATAATCATACAATCCAAAGAGTTTTTGAATTGAAAAAGTTGAAATACTTTTCATAATTTGTGCTTTATATTATAAAACGCCAATAGAGTATACAAAACATTATACTATGCTTAAGCCATATCTTTTCTTAATGAAATTCACGATTTTCCAAATTCCTTAATTTTCTACTCCCCCTTCAAGGAACAGACAAACAGTTGTCCATTCTTCTCAGCTACGATATAGCAAACCAAGCCTAGAACTACCAACATACTTTTTCATCAGCAGCATAAACCAATTAAGAATTCCTCCCCAGGCGGTCCCATCCCGCATAATCTGGCGCAGACCTTTGATGGTCCGCCAACCTTAGAGTGTAGCGGTTCTGAGCACCGAAGGGCGGTTACATTCTCTCGTTCCTGAGGAAAGAGAGGCTTGGTGAGAAAGGTGGAACCTTCCTAAAGGGTAAGGAAGGACGGGTAGGTTTTCGAACCCAACTACTCTTTCACCATGTTCCAAAGGAACAAGCTATTACCGATGATATATCTGCGCCACATACGCTTAGGTTCCCTGATCAAGCGATAGAGCCATTCCAGGCCATGCTCCTGCCACCAGATAGGGGCACGCTCCACGGTACCAGCAAAGAAGTCGAAGACGGCACCGATGGTACCCACATGGCAATGGATGTTCAACTCATTCCAATGAGAGTACGTCCATTTCTCCTGCTTAGGAGCCGTCATGCCAATCCAAAGCAGATCCGGGTTGGCAGCATTGATGGCATCAATGATAGCCTTGTTGTCCTCATCCGAGAACTCAGGCTTATAAGGAGGCGAATAAGTCACCACCTTCAGGTGAGGATAATCCACGGCAGCACGCTTCACAATCAGATCGAGCACCTTCTGCGAACTACCCATGAACATCACCGTACCACCTTTTTTCTCCAATTTGTTCATCTCGAAGAAAAACAGGTCCCAGCCAGCTATTCTTTCCTTAGGCTGACTTTTAGCCTTAATCCACTTGCACGCCTTCACGATACTCACGCCATCAGGAATCAACACATCACCATTTGTCAGAGCATCAGCAAAGAGCTGATCCTTCTTTGCGGTGTTAAAAGAGTGAGCATTTACTGTGTTAATGAGCAATTTGCCCTCTGGTAATGAGGCCAATTCCGCCTTACTACCCAAAATTGTTAATGTTTTTAGTCGAAACATAACTGTATTTCAAATTATTTTGTTATCTTCGCAGCCATAAACAGCGGGTTCCATCAGAATCCCATCATTTCATGAACAAGAAACAACGGTTATGACATACGATATTAATACTATATATACGAAGTATAAGCAGCTTACGAAAAAGCAACGTCAGCAACTCCTTGCGGCTCTTCAGTCGCAAGGCATCAACATTGTGAAAATCGAAGCCTACGAATATTCTGATGCCCCAGGCATCAAACATCTGTTTTTCTATTTTGCAGAGGATAGCAAGAAAGCTATTCCCTACTTCATGCTAGATAGCGAAGTCTGGGGAAAAATACTCCAATCTATACTTTTATCTACTTTTTAGACATTTATCAATGAAACCAGCAAAGAAACTCCATATTAATAAAATGGTGCTACGCAAAGATTCGATTTACAAAGTTTTGCCTTTATATTATATTTTTCCAAAACATCACTTATTACTTTGTAATACCATGGTTTACATGTAGGAGAAACATATATTTTTTCGATAAGCCTATCTAAATCAATATGTTTCTCTATACCTAATGGAGTTTTTTTATCCAAACAAGAATACTTGGAAAGAATTAACCTTACCTCTTTTTCGTGCTCAAATGACTTTCTCTTATAAAAGAAAGCATTTATTCCTAACCCAGCATACTGATTAGCATAATCGATATATTTCACTTTTCCAATAGCAATAGTTGGATCCTTATCAATAGCTTCATAAATACGTTCATATGTTGTTTGGATGGCAATTCCCTCATCAAGATTATTTGTATATAAATTCCACATTGCCTCTGATTCAAAATCATTTTCATGCCAACAATTTATATAAGTCATTTGCCTTGAATGACTCTCATTTTCAGTCAATTCTCTAACCAACCTTTTAGCAGATTCCAAACTGTCGTCCTTATGATTACCTCTGCCATCCATTTCTTTAGTTTGCTCTATGAGTGCCCAAAAACAACCAGCATACCATGCCTCCCAATAAGCTTGGTTACTTTTTATTCCCTTAGCTCCTTCAAAAGGGTCTTCAAACATATCAGCTCTCGCAAAATATAGTGAATTAGATTGAATTAATGATAAAAATTTACCTAAATCCATAAAACGCCAAAGTTTTGATTGCGGATTTGGCAAAGAATAGCCACGAACGCAATAGGCATGATTGCATATAAGTGTTTTTATCTTATCTTTACAGCAATCACCTACATAGACAAATCCGCCGTTAGCATCAAGACCAATATGAGTTGTTTCATTCTTTATAAAACATCGACCACAAACAGAACAGTTATCATGGTGCTCATTTACAAAAATTTTAGCCTCTCTAGTATATAAACCCATTTTACTAATCTTTAGGAAAACACCATTCAGCTTTAGAAATAAGCTAAAAACAATATAAGAATTGCCCCTTAAAATGTCGCCACTTTAAGGGGCAACCATTTACCCCTCATACCCATTCGGGTTATTCTTCTGCCAGTTCCAGCTATCTCGGCACATTTCCTCGATGCCATACTTCGCTTCCCAACCCAATTCAACCTTTGCCTTGGCAGGATTGCAATAACAGGTGGCAATATCGCCAGGACGTCTTGGCTTGATAGCATACTTGATAGCCACACCATTCGCCTTCTCAAATGCCTTCACTACATCCAGAACAGAATAGCCGTGACCTGTTCCCAGATTATAAATCGCCAAACCGCATTTACGCTCAATGGCCTTCAAGGCACAGACATGACCGGCAGCCAAATCGCAAACGTGGATGTAATCACGAACACCAGTACCATCAGGAGTATCATAGTCGTTGCCGAATACACCCAGCTCCTCTCGTTTGCCTACAGCCACCTGCGTGATATAAGGCATCAGATTGTTTGGAATACCATTCGGATCCTCACCAATCTTACCACTCTGATGCGCACCGATAGGATTGAAATATCTCAACAGAACCACGTTCCAATCCTTATCCGCCTTCTGCACATCCATCAGCACCTCCTCCAACATCGACTTGGTCTGTCCGTATGGATTGGTACAATGGCCCTTAGGACATTCCTCAGTAATAGGAATGATAGCAGGATCACCATAAACTGTAGCAGAACTGGAGAAGATGATATTCTTGCAGTTATGACGGCGCATCACATCCAGGAGAATGAAAGTGCCCGTCATGTTGTTGTGGTAATACTCCAGAGGCTTTGCCACCGACTCACCCACCGACTTCAAACCGGCATAGTGAATCACTGCATCAAACTGATTCTCATCGAAGACCTTGTCCATAGCCTCCTTATCCAAGACATCAGCCTTATAAAACTTGATGTCCTTACCAATCAGTTCAGACACACGCTTTAAAGCCTCAGGCTTAGAATTTGAGAAATTATCCACTACCACTACGCTGTGTCCAGCCTTATCCAACTCGATAATAGTATGGGTGCCGATATAACCGGCACCACCACATAAAAGAATATTCATTGTATCTATGATTTTATATTGTTCTTATTCAACCGTTACACTCTTCGCCAGATTTCTCGGCATATCCACATCCAGTCCCTTATCTACTGCCACATAGTAAGCAAGCAGCTGCAGCGGAACAACGCTCAGCAGCGGAACCAGTGCATTCAGGGTTCTTGGAACCTCCAACACATTATCCGCTATCTCCTTCACCTGCTGGTCACCCTCAGTCACCACGGCAAGGATGCGGCCGTTTCTCGACTTCACCTCCTGCATATTCGAGATAATCTTCTCATACAACTGATGATGCGTCGCCAAGAACACGATAGGCATATCCTGGTCTACCAGGGCGATAGGACCATGCTTCATCTCGGCAGCAGGATAACCCTCAGCATGGATATAGCTGATTTCCTTCAGCTTCAACGCGCCCTCCATTGCCACAGGATAGTTCACGCCACGACCCAAATACAGGAAGTTGTGTGCATAGGTAAACATTCTCGAAATATCCTTAATCATCGGAGCCTGCTCCAATACCTTCTCCATCTTCTGTGGAATCTCAGAAAGTTCCTCTATCATCTGATAGTAGTCAGCATTGTTCAAGGTTCCCAACTCATGGCCCAAAGCCAGGGCAAGAAGCGTAAGAACCGTTACCTGGCCGGTGAATGCCTTCGTACTGGCAACGCCAATCTCCGGACCCACATGGATATAGATACCCGTATCCGTTTCACGAGCGATGGAAGAACCCACGCCATTCACGATACCGAATATCAGCGCACCCTTCTCCTTCGCCAGCTTAATCGCAGCCAGGGTATCAGCCGTCTCACCACTCTGGCTAATCGCAATCACCACATCCTCAGGTTCAATCACAGGGTCGCCATAGCGGAACTCACTGGCATACGCTACCTCCACTCTCTTGCGGCACATCTTCTCTATCAGCTGTTTGCCAATCAGTCCGGCATGCCAGCTGGTACCACACGCCACGATGATGATATGCTTCGCCTGAACCAGTCGGTCACGATAATCACGAAGCGCAGAAAGAACGATGCGGTTGTTCTCAGGATGCTCCTTATCAGCAAAGAGGCGACCGCTCATACAATCCTTCAGACAGTTTGGCTGGTCATAAATCTCCTTCAGCATAAAGTGATCAAAACCACCCTTGCTCAGTTTGCTGATGTCCAGATCTACGGTCTTGATATCATAATGACATGCCGAATGCTCCAGGTTGATGATATTCAACTCCTCACCTACTCTGACGTCAGCAATCTGACCATCTTCCAGATACACCACCTTATCAGTATGCTCCACGATAGGAGTCGCATCACTGGCGATATAGAAATTCTTGTTATCCTTACCCACGCCAACCACCAGCGGACTAGACTGGCGTGCTGCTACCAGATGACTAGGATTATTTTTCTCGACAACAGCGATGGCATACGCACCGATGGCATCGTTCAAAGCCTGGCAAACGGCAGAAACCAAGTCCTTGCCATTCTGCTGGTAGTAGAAATCTATCAGCTGCACCAGCACCTCGGTATCGGTAGTACTCTTGAACTCATAGCCCTTCTCAATGAGCTGTTCCTTCAGAACCTGGTAGTTCTCGATGATGCCATTATGCACCAAAGCCAAGTCACCGCTCATGCTCACATGAGGATGGGCGTTGGTAGCAGAAGGTTCACCATGGGTAGCCCAGCGGGTATGGGCAATACCCACATGACCGCTGCAATCCTTCTCGGCAGCCATCGCCTCCAGGTTGCTCACCTTACCCTTCGTCTTATACACATTCAGCTGATCCTCACTGTTAATCAATGCCACACCGGCGCTATCATATCCACGATATTCCAGTTTCTTCAAGCCCTCAACGAGGACAGGATAGGCATCATTCTGACCAATATATCCAACTATTCCACACATAAATTTATTACTCCCTTTTTAAATTTGTTATTTTTTGATCTGTTTCTTCCAATCCAGGAATCTCATGATGAGCAGGATCTGTTCCTCCCACTTATCACTCAATCTCATCGCCTCCTCCTTGCTATAGGCAGGATGGCTCTTGGTGAAACCACTGAAAATTTCATCGATACAAATACTCCCCTCCGTTTCGTGAAGGGAATTTACCAAATCGAACATTCGTGCCTCATCACTGGGATGAAACGACTCCGGATGTTCAGACAACCAAAGGTTGAACTTACTTTTGCTCTCTTTGTTCATAAATTAAATGTTGATTTTTGCCTACAAGGTTACCCGAAGCATATCTATAAATAGCTTAGAACCATAGCAATGATAACCGAATACATTAGCCCTTCTGATAAACTATGTTCAACTGGCTGATATATTGCTGAGGTGAAAACTTGCTAAAGATTGTTTCTCGTGCATTGACGCTCAATTTATTCAAGACATTTCTATCAGAATTAATTTTACCGATAGCATCCACAATACTATCAGTATCCTTAACTTTGATAAATAATCCATTATTACCATCAACAACAACTTCCGGAATAGATCCTACAGGTGTTATTACTGGCACAATACCATAACTCATACATTCAAGTAATGACATCGGCAAACCTTCAAAATAAGTAGGCATTACCAAAACATCAAGGCTTCGCAAAAAATCGCACTTACTTTTTCCGGAAACTAAACCTGCATAAGAAAAATTATCACCTAAAGATTGTATAAATCTGGGCAAAAACTCTCCTTCTGTTTGTTCTTTTCCTGCAAGAATTAACTTAAATGCGATTCCTGCTTCTTTTAATTTCATGCAACCAACCAACAGTTCCGTCATCCCCTTATTAGGCTCTATGCGACCAAGATAACCTAAGTTCAATACCTTTTCTGATTTTAAGTTTTGCTCTTTGGCATAAAGCTCAGCATCTTTTAAATCTACACAGTTAGGAAGACTATAAACATTTTTAGCATGAAAACGATCTTTCAAGATTTTTACCTCACTATCACTCAAAACGATAAAAGGAACATTCCATGAAAATACTTTTGATAAAATGCCCTTTAAAAGAGCAGGAATCTTAGGAGAAGTCAAGAATAATCCTCCATGAATATGAATTACCATCTTATGTTTTTTACGCAAAGCATAATACATAAATGGAACATCTCGTATGATTGATTTCGCATCAAGTGGGAAATTATAGTGTATTAGCGCATCTGAATGTTCATGAATAAATTTTGTCCATTTAAAAAATGACCCTATCAATTTTGTAATTCGATGCCAACCACCTTTTTCTTTATCTTTTTTTCCTAATTCGAAATGAAGATATTTACAATTAGGATTATTATCTATTATAAACCTAACAACACTTGATACACCACTCACATTCTCTGTAGGATTAAGGGAAGGTGATGTTATAATAACTTTTTGCATACCATTAAATTATCATCAATAAACTAATCTATTTTTGGGTATTATTTAGTCTTTTTTCATGTTCCTCTATTTCTGTAGGGGTAAATCTCATTTTCAACACTTTTGCTGGAACACCGCCAATGATTGAATATGGAGGACATGATTTAGTAACCACAGCCCCTGCAGCAACAACAGAACCTCTTCCTATCGTTACGCCTTTTAATATAGTAACATTAGCACCTGTCCAAACGTCGTCTTCTATAACAACAGCGGCATCGTTCTCTGGCAATTTGTCATTGGAATCCATGATGTATTTGCCTACGACATCTATTCGATGATCACCAGTAATAATCGTTGGATGAGGACCAAATATCACTTTCTTACCAATAGTCAATGATGCCTCAGTACAGTAGAAAACACTTCCTTTAGGAATACTTGTATAATCCCCAACACTCATGTTCCAAAGTCCTTTGAAGTCAGAACTTGACGGACGAAGATATACATGTTTGCCACAATACTTCATTGCTCCTTTATAAAAAACAGCAAGAAGTTTATCATAAAGATAAGAAGGAAAAAGGGTCAGTTTTAGCCCCCCCGTATAAGTTTGTTTATCTCATTCATAAAGTTATACCATTAAGACTATTTGTCAATTACAATCCATCAATTTATCAAAATAACTAATATAATTAACCGCTATATTTTCCTCACAATTATTTTCTTTTACTTTTCTACAAGCTGCTTTCATACAAGCATAGACATCCCCCGACATTTTAGAAACTTCCCTTAAAGCATCTTCCAAATGCCCTTGAGGGTATAATATTGCAGAATCTTTGGTATATGTTTCTATAAAACATCCAAAGTCTGGAGCAATAACAGGTAATTCATAAGCCACAGCTGTTGCAAGTGGCCCTGATTGAGTAGCATCACGATAGGGAAGCACTAAGAAATGATGAGATGCCATCAAATTCGGAATTTCATTATTATCAATAAAGCGAATTTGAAGATTATACATTTCCGTAGTCTTAAGCAATTTTTCACAATCCGACCAAGATATTCCTTTTCCTGCTATGGTCAACGATAGGTTGCGAATGTTCTTTTTTCGCAAATTCTCCAACGCTGAAATAAGTAAATCTAACCCTTTATAAGCATCAATACGCCCAAAGAACAACAATTTTACTCCATCAGAAAACGCAGGTTGTGCGATTGTTGGTTGTCCAAAATATTTATAGCTCATACCGACCATACATGAATCTTTTCCATAGTATTTTTTGAAAAGAACTTGTTGATTCTGAGAAAAAGTAATAAAATACTTATGAACCTTGATAGACAAACCCTTTGTATATTTGCCTAAAATATATCCAACATCAAGTTTATAACTGTGAGTTTGAGCATCATGTACACCAAGAACTACTTTTTTGCATTTCAATACAAATTTTACAGCTAAACTCCAATAAGGTCCACAATTACAGTGATAAACTAAATCGGGATTGATTTGATTTATCTCCTTAGCTATACGTATATAGAACTCCAAGTTTTTAGGACTTCGGTATCGTACTTTAGAATCTACGGAATGAAGCTCTATTCCGTATTGTTCACTGTATTGTATTGCCTTTTCTATCGAAATTCGGTTTGTTGATTTAATAGATTCATAAATATAGTACCAAACAACCCGATATTTTTTAGCCAAATACTTCAATACAGTTAAATCTGTATCTGTGAAAAAATCAGGATTCAAATAAACAATAGTTCTCTTCATTATTCAACAATTTCCTTTATTGTTTCCAACAAACCATTCGTTTTGTTCTCTTCCACCTTGATACTTTTCTTTACCCCAGCATTCTCACCTGCTTCAATATCTCTATGGCTATCACCAATCATATAGGATTCTGACAAATCAATATTGAAGTCTTTAGCTGCCAGCAACAAGAGTCCAGGTTTTGGCTTGCGACAATCACAGTTGCATTTATATTCTGGACGTTCACCCTCAAAGCCCTTATCGGTATGATGAGGACAAACATAAATGGCATCTACGAAAGCACCAACCTTACCTAGTTCTGTCTCCATCTTATCATGGATAGTCTGCAACTCCTCAAAGGTACAATCTCCGCGAGCAATAACAGGTTGGTTGGTTACAACAATAGCAAGATAACCACTCTTGTTGATAGCCTTGATAGCTTCTGCAGCACCTTCAATCAACTCGAATTGCTCAGGCTTGGTTACAAAACCTACCATCTTGTTGATAGTTCCATCTCTATCCAAGAAGATAGCCTTCTGCTTATTCTTCAAGTTGCGAGCATGAACCTTGCCGCTTTCGATATCCTTTTCTGTCTCATAGAATCTATCAGGAGTACCCATATCCTTGATATACTCAGGAGTATCGTATGCGAAAATCTTACCACTTGGGATATTTGGCTTCAAGACATCACGATCGAGATCTATCTTATCCGGGGTCTCTGGATGACGAGGAACAAAGTTCTTCATCGTTTCCTTCAAGAGTTCTGGAGAAATCAACTCAATACCTGCATTTACACGGTTCTTGTAATAAGTACGCTCATCCTCCTTTGCCATCCATCGGATTACTCGATGGGTATCCTCAGGCATACCGCCAACAGTCTTGGGCGCATCAATCTCTGTTACCAACAAAGAACTGTCGTATGGATGTCCATTTGGATGAGCCACCAAACTTGCCCATGCCTGATGTTCCTTATGAAATGCAATGAAGCGGTTGAAATCCACATCAATGATAACATCACCACAAAGAAGCAAGAAGTCCTCTGTCAACTGTGGCATTTTAAACAAGGCACCAGCAGTACCCAAAGGATGATCTTCAACAAAATACTCAATGTTGACACCAAACTTACTGCCATCACCGAAATACTCTTTGATTTTGTCACCAAGATGTCCGATAACGAGGATGATGTCTGTCAAACCACAAGCCTTCAGGTTATCAATCTGATGTTCCAAGATAGGCTTGCCACATATATTAATCATAGGCTTAGGCACATCGCTTCTCACAGAAGCGATTCTTGTACCCTTGCCACCTGCCATAATTACTACTTTCATTTATAACAATGTTAAGTGTTAAATGTTAACTTTTTACTGATTACCAAAGAATTTTTCTTCCAACATCAAGCACAGGCAATGATATACTGGAAGATGAAGTTCCTGAATCTTATAAGTCTCAGTCTCTGGAACATGGATACAAACATCTGCGAATGTTTCCAACTTGTTTTCGTTCTGACCGGTCAGACCAATCACCTTCAAGCCCTTAGACTTTGCTGCTACTGCTGCATAAAGTACATTCTTACTATTACCAGAAGTTGAGATACCCAAGAAGACATCCCCAGCACTACCCAATCCATTCACCTGCTGGGCGAAAATCAAAACAGGTACGGCATCATTCATAAATGCGGTTGTCAAAGAAGGTTCTCCGACCAAAGAGATAGCAGGAAGAGAACCTTGCAGATGATCAGCCAACACAGTACCCATCTCAGCATCAATCTGCATCAAGCGGTCAATCTGAGCAGCATAAATCTTACGCTTCAACTTAAACTCTTTCATCAGCTCACCAACAATATGTTCTGAATCTGATGCTGAACCGCCATTACCAGCTACCAATAACTTGCGACCAGCAGAATAAGCTTCCTCTAAGATTTGGTAAGCCTTCAATATATCATCTTTACAACTCTCCAACTGCGGATAACGTTGTACCAAAGTTTCAATATGGTTGTTCATATATGAATCCTTCAATTAAATATTCAACATTTAACACTCAACATTCGAACATCGTCTGTTGGATAAATCTTCCAACCATGCGCACCACCATCAGAGAACTGAAATGGCATCACAAAACCATTAAGTTTCTTCAAAGCCTCTTCCACTTCCTTCTTACGAGTAGGTTCAACTACAAACATGATGAAGCCACCACCTCCGGCACCGGATACTTTACCTGCCTTAGCACCAGCAGCCATTGCAACATCCATTGCTTCCTGAATCATAGGATTGGTGATGTTATTTGCCATCTTCTTCTTGTTTTCCCAACCTTCACGGAGGATGTCAGCAAATCCATCAATATCACCCTTCAAGATAGCAAGTTTCATATCCTTGGCACTCTGCTTAATCTTATGCATAGCTTCTACAGCATCGTTATCACCATGAGAAGTATTCTTCTTTTGCTCCTCAATAATGGCAGCACTACTACGACTCTTGCCTGTAAAGTAAAGAAGCATACTTGCCTCCAACTCATCGATAATCCATCGCTTAATTTTTAAAGGATTCACGATTACAATATCGTTCTGCAAGAACTCCATGTAGTTGAAACCACCGAAAGCTGCAGCATACTGATCCTGCTTACCGCCAGATAACCCCAGATCCTTACGCTCAATCTCATAAGCAAGTCGGGAAATCTCATAATCGCCCAATGGCAATCCAAGCCACTCTACAAATGCCTTCAAGATGCAAACCACCATGGTAGAGGATGTACCTAAACCAGAACCTGCCGGAGCGTCATTGTATGTAGTAATCTTAAAAGATTTAGCACCAACGCCAAAATCCTTCACTACGCGATTATATACACCCTTGATGAGACTTGCCTCACCATCAATCTCCAAACTTTCAGCCATCGGATAACTCTTGTTGCAATGCGCATCAAAGGCATTAATTGTTATCTGATTGTCATCAGTTTCTTCGATTGTACAATATGCATACAAATTAATTGTTGCATTTAATATCAAACCTCCATAGATGTCGCTATATGGCGAAACATCTGAACCACCTCCTGCCAAACCTAGGCGGAGAGGAGCTTTACTACGAATAATCATACAGTTTACTTTATTTTATTTCATCTACTGCTTTACGCAATGCTTCGATAAACCCTCTACCATAAGTCAAATCAGGCTCCATCATATTTCCTTCACCCCATTCATTCCAAGACTTCAAGAAAATTAACTGTTCCTGCTCTGGCTTATTCTTAACAGCATCTAAGGCATGCTTGGCATTCTCATAAAAATACTCAGGCTTCACATTGACGAAGAACGTGCCGTTCCATCCACTTCTTGGCGTATGATCCCACTGAGGAATAATGCAAGGAATAACATCTCTAGACTTGTCCTCTTCTGTTACCAAGAATGGAAGATACTTCTTATAATCAGTCATAAATGGAGGACGACGTGTTATAAAGCCTTTCACATTCAGCCACACACGTTGGATACCACGACCTGCACGACCCATTTTTTTAAGTGCATTACTCGTAATACCACCTAATCTCTGATAGCTAACAGCATTGAAACCTTTGGCTAACATAGCCTCCTTGGTAATACTAGGATGAGGTATATTGGCCACCAGATACAAATCAGGGAACCCTGCTTCTTTCGTCCATTTACGGAAATTATCCAGATACTCTTGCGGAACATCCTTAGGAGCAAAAATGTAAAGTAAAGGAGCTCCATTCACCTTGATATATCTTTTATCCTTAAACGCCTTTAACAAGAAAGCAAAATGCATCATCTCATCTTCCATACCTGGATAAGTTTGTTCCATTAATAACCTGTTGGTAGATGTACCATCACTATTCCAGTTCTTTGCATACCAGCTGTGGTTAGCCCAACCTAAACAGAATGGGAAATCAGGTTTACCCGACTCCAAGACTTCATCAAAAATATCTGCAATCAATCGCTTACCATTGCCAAACCAATAATGCCAATAGCAGAAGCCTTCCACACCAGCCTCTCTTGCCATCTGAGCCTGCTGTTCACGAACGATTGGCAAACGAAGGTCGTAATACCCCAACTCTGTAGGAACACGAGGCTGATTGTGTCCTTTAAACAAAGGCTTAGCCTTACCTACATTAGTCCACTCAGTAAATCCCTTTCCCCACCATTCATCATTTTCCTTAAATGGATGGAATTGAGGAAGATAAAATGCTAAAATTCTTGGTTTCATATTTCTTAACTATTTAATTTCTAAACCTATTTTTCTAACTATTTTCTATTTTCGTTGCTTAAAGATGGTATTGAGAAGAACAATCTTTCTTTAGCTCTGCTTGCTCCCACATTGTAAACTCTATGTGATTTATTTTTTATATATCTGGATGTGAGAAAAAAATCAAGTACTATTCCATCACTAAGGCAAATTATCACATTATAAAGCCTATCTCTCTTTGCCTTGTGAATTGTGTTTTGTACACAAACAAACGAAGTGTTTACAACTTGCATTCTCTAATCTTACGAATAATCTTACGAATAAGAGGAATGTATTTCAATAGCTGAATATAAAGAACATCATTCAGTTGAAATTTTCTTTTTACATATTCAAAATGAACCAATCTTAACTTTCTCTGATATTCAGAGAAATACAAAGGATACCAAACAGGATTTAGCAATAAAGAATCAACGAAACCATATAAAGTTCTAACATATGATAAGTATAGGACATCATATAATCGAGAATTTGTATTCTTGCAATCCTCCATCATCAATTCATAATTACCCAATATATCTATCGCCAAAGGAATCTTTGCCGTAGTACAAATACTGTCTTCTCTATATCTATAATAATATACATAATGTGGTATTTCTACCATGCATACATTTAGATTCGCGATATTCTTTCCTAAATCATACATAAACAGAGTATCCTCATTATTACGCCCTTCTAGGAATCGAGTGTTACCTATAACATCTCGTCTATATAACTTATTCCAAACAGTATAACTAGTTTTTTGACTCATTGTCTCCAAAAGAAATTCTGAAGCAGGAATTACTATCTCTTTTGAACATAACCATTGATCTTTAAAGTTATTGGTAGAACCATCTTGGTATCTATAAATCAAACCAGAAGTTATTCCAATACTTTTATCATCTTTAATTCTATTGTAGAGATTCTCTAAAGCATCTTTACAAATAAAATCATCACTATCAACAAAACTTATATATTCTCCATTTGCAATATCAAGACCAGCATTGCGAGCCGAAGAAAGTCCACCATTTTTCTTGTGGACAACTCTAATTCTAGAATCTCGTTTTGCCCATTCATCACACATTTGGGGACATCTATCTGGAGAACCATCATCAACCAATATCACTTCTATATTAGAATATGTTTGGTTGATGATAGATTCAATACATTTATCAAGATAATCCTGTACCTTATATATTGGTACTATAATACTTATTTTTTCCATTGTGCACTATTTTAAAATCTTTTGTACTATTGGTTAATAAAAGCAGTGTAAAAAATATAAACTTATTATTAAATGGAATTTCTACCATAGATATTGCTATCATTATATAAACGAAAGCTATTATTGGATATACAGATTTATTAGTAATAGATGTATTATATACTTTCAGATAACGAAATATAGAATAAAGAAATGACAAGAAAGCTATACATCCTAGGATACCCACCTGAACGAACATATCTACTAATCCATTTTGAGCATCATAACAACCAGTATATAAAACAGATATCACTGAAGAATTACCAGCCCCATAACCTAACCAAGGATTTTCAGCAAAAGCTTCCTGGATTTTTTCATATATAATTAAACGTCCCGTTAAAGTTAAATCTTCATGAAGTACATCAACTATAAAATCTTGTACTATAGGAAATTGCAGAAACCATGTCGTAAAAAAGAAAAAAAGTATATCACAAATAAACAGAGATAAGAATACAGTTCGCAGAGAATATAATTTTAACTTAATATGTTGAGGGATAAATTCCACCAATGCTATATATAGTACAATACCCATTAGCGCAGTACTACATTCTGTATGCAAACTAACTAAAAAAGTTATTATAGCCAATATATAAAACAAGATTCTACTTTTTCTAGTAAACTCAGGGTTTAAAAGAGCATATAATACACAGATATAAATATTAGAATATGTAACAGCAAATTTATTTCCTATCAAATAAGAATTTCCCGTCTCTACATCAATGGTGGTGAATGCATCAATATCAACAAAAACAAGTAAAAGTAATAAAGCATAAAAGACTGTTTTTATCATTAGCCTTATCTTTCCTATTTCTGAAAATTTCTCAATAAAATAAGCAGTAGCCAGCAATGAAATCATTTGATATAAAACACTTTTGGGGATTTGTGCTTTTAAATCTATTATTTCTCCACCAGAACGTCCTAAAACATTTAATGCATTTATATCATCATAATTAATTAATGCTGAGACATAAGATATTACACAAAAGAGCAACAATGATACATTGATATATTTATACTTTCCTCCCAAAAAGTTCTTTATATCAAACAATAAAGACATCAAAAGAAAACATGATAAAGCATTTTTAATCCAACCGTCTATCATTGGATTAAAACCAAACCAAGTTCCTTTCATAAATAATATCCAGAAAATGGATAATGAATAAAAAATAACACTACGATTTTTCATTTTCTTAAAAACAATCTCATTAAAGATTTTATCGAATGAACAGACTTCCAAACAAACGAACAATGATTAACAGCACAAAAAGTATAAAATTTCAACTTAAAGTCTTTTACGTCATTCAAAGAAAAAATATACTTATTTGATTCTACACAAAGAGTTGAATCTATTAATTTCCCATTATGAAGACTATATGTTTTAAAGGAATTAATTCGATAAAACAACTCTTTTCTATGCAAACTGAAAATATTCTTATGCTTTAGAAAATCTACAATAAAATGAAAATTTATAGCAGCAGATGTATCTCGTCTAAAAGTATCTTGATGTATCATAGACTCAGAATTTGTCTGAATATAATGATAGTAAGCTTTAGGAAGATAAGCAACAGTCTTTGCATAATAAAACAGTTGAATCATTAATGCCAAGTCTTCATGCATATAAGTAGGAGGAAAAACTACATCCTTATATAATTTCCGACGTACCAATTTACACCAAACACCAGAATGCATCCGCTCTTCACTGTGCAACATCATATCAATACCTTCTCTCGGAGATCTTACATATTCCCCCAATACTATTTGCTCTCTATCTCCAAAGTCCTTAATAAATCCGCAACATAAAATATCAGCATTATTCACCGAAACAGCTTGATACATATCAGATAGTCCATTTTCATCTAACCAATCATCAGAATCCATGTGATATATATATTCACCACTTGCAAACTTACAACCAGTTTCTCGTGCTTTAGGTAAGCCCTCATTAACCTGCTTATTGATAATTCGGACCATCCTATTAGGATACCTAGATACAACTTCCTTTAATACGGCAATAGAATTATCTGTAGTACAATCATTTACAAATAGAAATTCCACATCATTAAAGTTTTGACGCATTAAAGATTCAGCGCATCTCTTGATAAAACGCTCAACCCCAAAAACAGGAACTATAACACTTATCTTATATCCCATAATCACAATATTTTATCAAATATTCTGTAAAATCGAGTTCTATTGTCCTCTAAGATATTAACATCTGCGCGTATTTTTAAAAGCTTGCCAAGATTAACATCGAACACAGCCTCATCGAACTTTTCCATATAACAAATAAATCCGCAATTTTCTATCCATCGAAAACAATTACCAACTTTTTTGTTAGAATTATCAAAGACTATAGCTGGAGTGCCTGTTATATATGCAAATATCATCCCATGCAATCGATCCGTTACTAATATTCTCGATTTTTTAAGTCTGTTTAAAAAGGATTCCAAACAACCAAATTTATCCGTAAGATCAAATTCATCTCCCACATGCGTATCAATTTCATAAATAGAATCATATGACATACAACATTTATGAATACCCTTAACAACATCTGTAGAAAGAACTTTCTCTTTATCATTCCTAAAACATAAAGATATCCCATGACGCTCATTATTATTATCCCAATGCTTTAAAGTCATAACTATATCTGGAACCTCGAAACAATTTGCCTTAAAATTCTTCTGCATGAAAAGAAAAGATTCATGCTCTCGAGCCAGCAAAACTAAATTTCGCCCTTGATAAGTATATTTTGCAGATTTTAAAAACTGTATTCCCTTCTGAGTATTAGCAAAATCCGTTGTCTGTGGAAATGAAATAATTTTATTATTTGGAAACAACTTTATTATTAACTGGCGATACATTTCATATCCACCATACATGTCCCCCATATTACCACCTCCTATAATAGTGATTATATCATCTGCATTGATTTGCTTGCATATGCCTTTCAACTTATCTAAATGTAAAGAAGCAGGTACTTCTATTATAGGCGAATTGGGATATTTTAATTGCAATATTTTTTTTTGTGCTAAAGTAATTGCAACATCACCTAAATTCCCATAATCAGCAGCTAAGAATATAAAAACTCTGGGATATCCACCTTCTTTACTAGGAAGAACTACCTTTAGTGCGGTAGTTCTAAGATACGCTTTAAGTGTAAACAACACTAGAGGTATATGTTTTTTAATGAATTTTGGTATCATGTTTTCTTTATAAAAGATAATACTTTATGGGCTATTGACGAGATTACCCCATATCTAAAGGCTTTATAATCCTGTAGTACATTATACAGCCAATAATAATAGTTAGAAAAGAAAATATCTTTTTTGGTATCTAACGTTCTATTATCATATATTTTCTGACTCAATATTTCCTTCATTACAGGTGAATACCATTCACCACCCTTTATCATTTTTCTGTTACGTAATTCTCCATATGAAGGAGCTTGGAAACTTGGTATCATTCCCCAACTGATGAAATGAGATGAATTCATACAAAATGGAGAAGTACAATGGTATCCTACAGAAATCCATTTTATGGGTTTTGATAAATCATCAAAAATATTCTGATAAATCGGACTTGAATAACATGGTCTAAGCACACCTGTTGACATATTCAATGTGCCCCCCCACTTTCCTGCATAACAATATTCTTTTCTCTTTACCATGAAATTCTTCATAGTAAAATCGAACAATGGAGATTTAAAATCGCTTACAGATGCAACATAGTCTTCTTTTGTATGCTTTGTATATAAACGTATATCACTTGATAAGTTTATTTCATCTCTAGTTGCAGCAATCTGTGGATATGCTCCTACATGTTCTATACAAAGTTTCTTTATTTCTTCCAAATATGGTTCATATTCATCACACAAATTAAACTGAACCATAAATGAACAGCCATGATTTTTTACGTCATCAATAATATTGAAGAATTTATCAAATGCTTTCAAACGAGCTAACTCCAAATAGTGCAGTGAAAAAGAAAAATTGATATGGCTCAACTGTTCTGCAGAACATATCTCATACAACTTTTCATAAAACTTCCCATAAGTACCATTTGTTGTTATATTAATATAATGACCATCCTTGGTCAATTCATAACAGAGGTCTGGTAATTCTTTTATCATAGTAGTCTCACCAGCACCGCAAATACTAATATACGCCAATCCCCCCAAGCGTTCTTTACTTAAAGCCTTAGCTATATGTTGCGGAGAATAAGGCATAGACGGCATCTTCATCGTTCTCTGATGACGCTGTGCCACATAACAATAATGGCACTTCATGTTACAAACCGTTATCGGAATGAGACATTCAAAAAAATATTTAATCTTATCCATAATCTATAATCTTTTCATCGTATTGTAAACTTTCATTAGAAGTTCATAATATTTTGTTGTCTTAACATATTGTATAAATGGTCCTTTGCGCCTAATCTTACTAAAATTAGCTTTTGTTATCTCTCCAAATTTTAATTTATAAAACTTATTTGGAGCAATAACTAAAGAATCGCATTTATCAACATTATCTTCCATTAACATCTTTCTTTCCTGTAAATGGATATACAGAAATTCTTCTTTTAACAGAATTTTATTTGAATTAAAGAAATATCTAAAAACACCATTTTTGTTCCAAATATATAAAGCATCTTTAAAAGACTCTTTATGAAACCCAAAACGGGCTGTAGGTGTTTTAATTCCTGTATATCGAACCCTAACAAACCTATGAATGAATGTTATTATATTCATTGAGAAATCTTGTACTAATACTTTTTTCCCAAACTCAAGAAACATTCGATTGATATTTATATCTCCTTTGTTTTCTTCATCAAAAACATAGATATCAGGAGTTTGCAAAACATCCTTATATATAAATCTTCCTTTGTATTTACGCATAAACAAAGTATTGTTTTCAACAGTATTCTTGTAAAGAATCATGTGTCCGAGACAAAAGAGTTTATCATATGAATCCAACATTTTTTGAGTAATAAAATTACTCAAATGTCCCATTAAAGTATCAATATCACAATGCCCCCAAAACTGAAAATCTGTAAGATAATCAGAGAAAATATATCCATACATGGGTTTAATATCACATAATTTATATGGCCGTTCCAAACATATTTTGAAATCAAATTTCCCTTGAATTAAATTCTTGCATTCACCAAAAGTCATTTCTACCTTCTGTACATTCTCTGGATAGTTATAAAACGTTTTATCATCAGTAAATATCAACCAATTAAAATCCTGATTATATCTACATGAATTTAAAAATAGCTGAAAATAGTTAGGTAGTTTTCCAAAATATGGTATAATAAAACAACACTTTTTCATAAGCTACTATTCAGAGAATTAAATAAGAACGATCTTGATTTTTCTTGCATCTTCTGCAGTTTAACATTTACTTCCGTATAATCTACTGGAATAAGCGACACATTATCATTCTTTGTTAATATATTCTGCTCAAGCCCTAATTCTTCCAATAATGAAACCGCCCTATTTTGACCATCATTCATCTTTAGAAACAAAAAATTCTTCTCAAAAATCAAAGAAAATGCTGTACCATGAAATGAATCCGTCATAACAAACTGAGCATTTTTGATTAAACTAACAAACTCAATTGGATTAGCAGCTTGATAATTATTTTTTGAATCATCCTTATCTAACCAAGAAACAAGTGTTATCAATCTCCATCCATTGGTTAAAGCTATTTGTTCAGCAATGTTTTTAACCCATTGGTTGTTCCAAACATCATATAAGAGGAGATATTTAGCATCCATTTTTTTACACTCAGCGGCTAAAGATTCCCATATATTTTTCTCAACCAATAACGTCGGATCTACAGTTTGACAAATTGGCTTATCAACTAAAGGGCTCAACAAATTTATCATCTCTTTCTCTCTTACCCCTACAAAATCAAAATTCTTTAGCAGTTTTGATAGGGTTATCTTCTGAAGTTCCGAAAGTTTTATATTTTCCATACTTGCTGCATAAGCTATATATCGGCGATGCCCTTTTTTAAAAGGAAAATCACAAAAATAATATGGATAAAATCCTTTCGTGATTTTGCAATTCCAAACTTGATCACTTCCTACTATATAAGCATCTAAATCTGATGGAACTCCAAGTTCACTTGAAAGCGAAAGTTTATTTTTGATAAATTTATCAAAACCTTCACATCTTTTACTTCGCAATTTATAAATTTTAAATTCATTCATAAACTGTTTTATTGTTTTTATGGGATGTCTTTTATCTACACATTGTCGCCAAATTGCTCGATGATAGCAATTTAAAAACGAAGGATTATCATTAACAATTATTGCCGTATGTCCCATTTTTTTCAAAAACTCTTGGGTAGCATAAGCCTGCAATACAGCTCCATAATTATGGGCAGAATAAAATGTCAAAATGCCTACTTTCATACTTTAAAGGTTTAATATCTTACATGTTTTTCTGACAACACGCTTTGGAACTCCAATCATAATCAATATTTTACGTTTAACAATCCGAATTTTCTTCACTGTAGAATACCAAAGTCCAGTATCATAATCGTGTGAAAAGACGTACGAAAAACCAAACTTTTCATAATCTTTTTCAAAACGATTCCTATTTGGATGAATTTCAGATGGCACTCGTAAGTTTGGCTGCAAACATTTTTCCAATTCAGCCGGAATCGTGTTCATTCTATCCTGCACAGCTTCAAAGAGTTTACGCCCTTTTTCTGTATTCAACAATACAAGAGAAACACCTTTATTGTCTGCATTGAAAGCAGGATCCGTATTCTCCCATCCCCAAAAGTCTGCAATAGTTATATCACTTGGACGCTTAGTATTGGTAAAGTGACAATTACCACACGACTTGCGGAACATAATATGTTTATAAAATAGATATGTAAAGCTCATCTTTGCCCCCCCATTTTTAAATTTAAATGTTTCATGGTGGGCAGCCCAACCATACTTTTGTTTATCTCTGAAATTCACCCATACAATTGGAGAACCTTGTTTTTTTTCAAGATAAGCTATATAATCTCGCCACATATATGGACTTGGAACGCCATGGCAAACGATGTCAACCAAGAAAAGTTTCTCTCTTAATCGCTTGCCAACATAAGAATTCAAGCCTGAAGTTTGGCAAGGAGTACCAGAGAATAACACCGTCAATCCATCACGTAAATCTTTCTTAACCTGACGGAACACACCAGTCATATCACTTTGCACATACTTACTACCTTTAAACTCATCACGCTCTTCTTTGGTAGTAGCACGCTTATGAACCACGCGAAAATGATCTGTGTAACCAGCACCATAAACAACACCTCCTTCTTCCAATATATAATCAGAAATGGCAATGAAAGCAGCACCACTACGACTGGTTTCTACTTCATTCATATCCTTATGGCGAGCACCATAAGCCAAAGGCTTGTCAAGATTCAGACTGGTGTCATATTTGTCATTGAAGGCACATATCTTCTCACACAAACCACAGTCCACACACTTTTCCTTATCCACTTCTGGATATAAAAAGCCAAGTGCATCAGGCTTCATAGTTATAGCATCATGAGCGCATATACTAGCACAAGCCGTACAACCGCAACAATCTGCAGGATTATTTATCTGTATCATTTCTTTATTACTTTATTCTTTAGATTTTTAACCTTATGTACAACAAACTCCCGTTCCTTACCATTACAACCAACATAGAATTCTACAATAATCGAACAAACTATAGCGGTCAAAGATAATAAAACAAATGAGAGGAATGATTCTTCTAAATATCTAGTGAGCAAACATGGAACAACCAGTGCCAGTAATGCAACTATAATTACATTAAAATAGACCTTCTTCATATATTGAATAGAAGCTAGACCTATCATTTTACGTAACATATAAAGTCGAGCAGCCAAACAACATTGAGATATGACTATAGCCACAATCAGTACACTTTCAGGCATACACCCCAACCGTAAACAAATATATGAGATGGGGAGATTCATCAACTGTAATCCACCTACTACAATTTGATAATTTCGTATTTTTCCAGTAGCAAGCATTGCAGTAATCAGAGGATTCGAGATTGACTCAGACATTGCAAAAATCAAAATCAATTGAATAAATAACACAGCATGTTCCGGTACAAGTTTTAGCCAAAGCACTAATATATAATGTGTATTAATAATTACTGGCAAAGATAATAACAACAGCATATAAAAAGACAGTCGAGCTCCCTGAAAAATCAATGTCATCATATAACCTTTATCTCCAGCAGCATAAGATTTTGTTATTTGCGGGTTTAATGCTATCATAAAATTTTGAACAAATCCTGAAATTGCAGTATTTACTTGAGAAGCAATACCTCTTGCCGCATTAACCGATGGTCCGAAAAAGAGATTTATAACAATATTACCTCCTTGATCTCTCAATACCGCAGACGAAGCCCCGATAAAGTTCCAGCCAGCAAATCCAAACATATTTTTCAAAAGATCTTTATCCCAATGAAAATGATATTTACATTCTGAAAAATGCTTTGTACAATAATGCCCATATGCGAAGCGAACTATTATAGCTACAATACACATTAGGATTGCGTAGTAGATTAACTTATCTATAGGTGACCATATAATCAAAAAAGCTATTGCCAATTTGCCTACAGCCTCCAAGATGCTAATATATGCAAAAGCAGACATCTTTTCATGAGCAATGATTGCTGCATTATAAGGAACACTAATAAGTCCAATCACAAATGTTATAATCGAAAATTGCAGAACCCAATTTGCTGCAGTCATTCTTTCTAATGGTATTGTCATCTTTGCATTCAAAAACCACACACCTACGGATTCTATCAATACTACAATAATCAATGACAACAGTAACTGTATCGTTACAGAGGCAGAGAATATCTTATTGAGTTTGATTTGATCACCCTTTCCTAACTCATATGTGATGAATCGACTAATGGCTGCAGACAATGACCCTGATATAACAGAAAACATCGCAACCACGCCACCAACCACATTATAGATACCAAAATTCTCTACTCCCAAAGCATTCAATATGACACGGCTCGTATATAAAGATACGACCATCATAAAGAGCATTCTAAAGTAAAGAAGAAGCGTATTCTTCGCTATTCGTTTATTATTATCTGATGTTTGATTTGACATTTATTTTTTCTTTTTTATTGATTTATAGACTTATCTAGAACTACCTTTTTAATTCTCCTTGCTCATCCTCTCCATATGATAATAAGCAGCGTGTAAGAATATAATCGGCATATTCTGTATCGAATGATTCTGGGGAACTAATTGATATACCTATCGAATGTTTCTGCTATATAATAAGCAACCACCTCAGTATTTACTGCTTTCAATAATTCCAAATTATTCTTCAGAATCTCTGCGGTAGTATATATAAGTTTGTCATCTTTTGTCAATGATGCATGATCTCCATTGAAAATGTTGCTAAGATTTTTTCTGTATATGTAGTATGCAACACCATCAGACCAGATACTTTCTTTTTGTTGGCTGTTTTGTGCAATCTTCAGCCAATAGTTATTTATCTCAACATTGACCAAACTATCTTCTTTTGTACAAATATCGTTGTTATATCCTATTACAGGCAAAGACACCTTCAATTGTATCATATCAAGATGTTGTGAAATATACTCAGAAAGAATGAAAGCAATATCTTGGGTTGTCAAGTTTGCAAACAGAATCGTCTTATTCTTAATTCTTCCTGCAATGAAATATATCAACTTATCGTCTGTATTCTTGGGATGCAGATTAGGAACTTTATAGCGGTAATTTATGACACACAGATTTTGATAAAGCATAGCTGTTTTAGCCAAGGCGGACACTTTGTTGTCTGAGTCGTAAATCATCGGTAGATATATGCTGTAAACACTTTCAATCTCGTTGTCGTATGGATTGTTTAACACACTCTTTGTGATTTCTTCTGAAGTTACGCCCATGCGTAACTTAATCTCATTTGAGATTGAAGAATAGGCAAATCTGACAGCCGTTATCATGTCTCTTCCTTTTGCAAGTGCGTCATATCTTTCAGTTGTGTTTCGTAAGAATTCATTGAATGTCCCATCATACTCATTATTCTTATGTATAAAGCGGAATTCGATTTCTTCCCTTGTCAGTTTCGTATGTTCTGATGCAACGCCACAAATGGCGTCGAAGAGCATGTCTCTAAGAAGTTTTGAAGAGTCAATAGACTTAGGGTCTTTAAACATACATTCTCTTATGTTCGCTTTTAATGCACCGCCAATAGCTGCACCTACATCTTTTGTCAAATCAGTAGGAATTTTGTCTATAGCTTCAATTATGCTCTCAATCTTTAAATCAGCCGTCAAGTTTGTTCCCAAGGTTTCTCTTGTCTTCTCAAGAACATCCTCAGTAGACATACCAGACAAATCATTCATTGTGTTGTCTATAGCATTGCAAGCTTTTGTTTTAAGCCAGTCTTTACCTATATTGATAAATTGCCCCATGCCTGTCATTTGTTCATGTTCTATCTCGTTGATGCATTTCATTCCTGCACCACGAGTCAGAAAATATGTTGTAGCACCATTGGCAAAACTGCCTAATGGTACCCAGTTCAATATGGTATGAGCTATCATTGTGCCATTCTTTGTCAAACGATAAATAGCTCTTGCTATATGGATGTTTTTAGCAGTTCTGCTTTTCACACCATAAACATTACAAATTTGCTCTATCATGGTTACAGTTAATGCAGTTAAGGCAAATCTGTCTGCTCCGAATTGCCCACCTAATGCGCCAACAGCAATCGCTGTTCCTGCATGATATATACTAAAATTATCGATTATGGCTTTCGCCTTTTCTCGTTTCTCTTGTCTTTCTTTTTCCGTCATAGCTTATGTCTTTAAGTTTCTTTTTTATCTTTTTGTTCTAAATTATTCTCTTTAATATAGTCTTCAAATAATTTCTCTATTTCAACAGAAAAATCATACGATAGGGAAATCAAATCCTTATTATTTGTTTCACATTTTGGCACTTTCATCTTGTTTGTGACCTCTTTGTCTATCTTAGATTTTAGCTTTTGAAGAGTGAGCAAATTGTAATCTTTGAATGTACATTCTACAGCTGTCAATAATCTTTTCAACATGCACCAAATTAAGAGAATGCTTACAAATGTAGTCTCTTTACTGTTGTCTTGCGGAATATTTTCTTTTATGCGCCCTAATTCTGCCACCAAATTTTCCAATACTCGTTGGAGCAAAGGGACTTTTGTAAGTGTTCCCTTGTCATGAGATTCGAACTCCTGCAATTCAGAGATAACCCTCATGTGAACTGATAAATCAGAAAGGGTCTGAGCTATTTGTGAAGTTTTTGAGATTTCAAGTATTTCATCAAGAGTTATCCTTAGTTCCTGCATCTTTTGTTCCTGCTTTTCTGCCGTTTCACTAATTCTTGTTTCGGCAGCATCAACTTTAGTTTGAAGCTGTTTCTCTGTTTCTGCGACCTTATCATTGAAAGTTGTTTCTTTTTGGCTAATGTTGGTCTCCATTTTGGCTTCTAAGCCTGTGATTGCCTTAGACATCTCATCTTTAGCCTGTGCTATGTCTTTCTGAAAATTAGAATTGGCATTAATCCCTATAACAATTGGAAGAATAGTGCAGATTGCAGCAATAATACCTATCCAAATAGACAAGCAGATTGATAATGTTTTCAATGCATTTTTAAGTTCATTCCTATCTTCATCCAAAATAGAATCCCATTTGGAAAACAAGTCATCTAAACGCTCTCGATAGACCTTTCCCATTGATGGTTGTACATTCATCAATTCTGCTCTTTCCGTCAAGTCTGATTTTCGAAGAGTACTATCTATATATTTTGCCGAACATGTGTTTGTTACGAAAAACAAAATGGCAATAAATATGCAAGCTATAATCGTTGCCCATATTGCTGCAAACCATTTCTTATACCACTTATCCATACAGTTCAAAATACAGATTATGGTACATTTCATCTTTTTCATCAAAGTGCATCTCATTCTTTTCAAACTTTATTGCAAAATCTGGTTGAATCAATCTAACAAAGGAAATCCTTTCATTTTCAGTGGTATGGAATTTCGTAGAGAAACAAGAAACAATTTGCTCGTCATGAGTAAAAAAGATTATTTGTAGATTTTTATTCTTTCCCAATGTTTTCTTTGCATACTTTATTATTTGCTCGAAGTATTTAAATAATTCACGTTTATTTCTGTAATCGTTAGCATAGAATATATCATCCATAATGAAAGGAAATAAGAAATCCCCATCTTTCATCAATTTAATATTCAACACAGCTTGCAATGTCAGGCAGAAAAGACGGTATCTGAATGTATTGAAATACTTATGAACAGGTACTTCATTGATACTAATTGTAACTTTATTGTTCTTATCCAAATTGGAAATATCGAAAACGAATTTTTCTTCATCTTTTACAATAAAGGTTTCATCAAATATAGACTTTACAGCATCAACGAGGCTTTTATCTACATAACCGACCACAGTCTTATGAATAAGATTCAGTAATATGCTCTTTAGTATGTCTATTTGGCTTACTAATATATCCAGTTCGTCCAAAGTTTTATGGTGTTCTACAACTAAGTCTACCTGTTCTTTATGAATCAGTTTTAAAACACCTTCCTCGATGTCTTTTAAAGGCACAATACCAGTTCCATACTTCAATATATTTTCGATATGCTCCAAACACTCTTCAATGGCGTCCAAAAATCTCTGGGTATACTCTGTTTCTTTCTTTTTCTCTTCAAGGACAATTTTCTTTGATGGGATTCCTTGCGAGATACCGTCAGACGATGGTTGGAATGTAATGTCGTTGTATATTTTTTGAAAGTCTTGGATAAAATAGAATGCTGTCAGATAGTGGAAATCTATTTTTCTGAATGTATTCAGAGACTCCCTTGTGCCTCCAATCTTGCCGTCTTTTATATCTTGAACGGTATTTACCAACTTCGTTTGCAACTGGGTTAATGCTGTACGTTGCTTTTCTGATATATTTATACTACCATCACGGAGTAAATTTTGTAAATTCTGTCTTAACTGATAAACGTCTTCAGATGTCATTTCGTTTTTCGTTTTGATAACTTCAGCCTTTATTTGGTCAAGGATTCCGTTATTGGAACAGGCATCATATAAGGCCCCTATCCCCAACATATAACAGAAGAAGACAAACCAATCGTTAGAGTTATCTCCGTTTCGCTGTGTATATTCCGCAAATTTCAGAATACTGTTTTCGGAGAAGAAAAAATTAGATACATCATATTCTTTTCTGAATGCTTTACATTTTTCATCCGCCAAAGTAAATTGCTCACCATTGGTCATATAGACCTTTACTGTTCTTTCTCCACTGACGTTTCTGATATAGAGTTCGGAAGGTATTTGCCTAATACTGGCCTCTCCAATACTTTCTGTAAACATGTACTCCAGGGAGTCAACAAGGGAGCTTTTGCCAACGCCATTGTCTCCAAGTAGAGTAAGAAAATCTGTTATTTCTTTCTCTCCATTGCTAGACGTTTTTTCAAGCTGCAAACCATAATAGGCATTTTCTGGCAAATTGCCAAATTTTCTGAAGTTTTTCAGAAGTAGGTGGCAGAAGCGAAAGTCTTGGTTGGTAAAAGAGGAAGGTGAAGACTCTGGACTTGGTTTCCATTTACTGAAAGCGTCGAATTTTTCTCGCATATCTTCTGTCTTTGGCAAGAAGATACGTAAGTCTCCAACGGTAAGTTTACAATTGTCCAAAGCTTCCTTCAAAATTTTTGCAGGAAGTGTACTCATCCAATTAAAGTGTTTTTAAATCATTGTCAAGAGATTGCATAATGCATTCTGTATGGTGACCTTGTCTGTTGTAGCAAGACAATCTGTTGATAATTTGGGTCCACAAATTGTTAGCATATCAGCTATTACACTGTATCCATCAATATGTCTGGAATAAGACAACAGCGTCTTGAATCCGTCAAACATGTTTGTATTATAATATGTCGAAGGCGACTCGCCTTTGTATTTATTCCAGAGATTGAGGAGATAGAAAGCTGCATGCAACTTGTCAATCATAGATTGAGAAAAATGATGAATCTCTTCTGACGCAACCTTTCCTTTCATCCAAGTACCCACCTCGCTACTGGCAAACAGGTTGTCGTTAATATCTAATTGTGGCTCTGGAACAGAAACATACAGATTTGCAAATGCGTCACTTAGTTCCATGAAATCCTCATTGTTCTCTTCTTTCAGAAAACTAATAATCTTTGCTTTCCATTCGTCAAAAGCCTTCTCTATAGTTTTTTCAGAAAAACAAGCATAGTTTTTCAGTTCATTGATAATTGCTTCATCAATGTTTTTGTGTGCGTAAGCGACAAAATCAACAATACGCAATATTCTATAGTCTTGCTTGTCAGACAGCGGTAAACCGTTGGACAGCAAATTGGCGTAAGAAGACTGCGCCATATCAAATCTACTGTTGGCTGTTTCAGATATGATATGGTAATTTTCCAGTTTCTCTAATAAGTCGGAAATTTCTTCGTTTTGAAGCACTTGCACTCTGTAGTCTCCATCTTTATATGCAACATTCATCTTGCTGGCAAATATGCAGTTGTACTCACTGTCCTTTTTGCTAAATATATTTTCATCTTTAGCCAATAAAGCAAACAAAAGTTTTAGCTCATCTGAAGATATGCTTGTGCTGTTTATCTTAGACAGGTATAGGCTCAGAATGTTGATGCAGATTCTGAAATGCTGGTCTCGTGTCAAGTCTTCATTTTCTCCTGAACGAAACATACGCTTCCAATAGGTATTAAAAGCATCATTCACACATACATAATCAGGAACCATAGAGCCACGGTCTATACGCATATCAATATTTTTGTGTATGTTTCTGGCTGTACTCTGTTCAGGCAATAGACCTGTACATAACTCGCCTATAGATGACAGACTTTCTCCAAACTCCAATCTGTCATAGGCACTGCGAGGCTGACGGCGAGACTTGACTTCGACCATCCAATGCAAATCACTAAATACATTGGAAATGATAGATCCAACTGTTTTCTTGTCAAACATGTTGTCCAAAGTCAGCTGCATGAGGAAGTCTTTCTTATACATTAATGGTATCAAAGAATCAATGGTATTAGACTCTTTGAATGGTGTATAAATATCCTCAAAACTTTTTAATGCCATCAACAAATCCCTTACGTATTCTGCATTTTCTGTTCCTGCCAGTAATTGTATATCTTCTGTTTTCAAATAGAAATCAACATCATAGCCAAGGACTGCGGCAAATAATCTTTCCAACTTTCTCTTAAAGCGAATGAAATGGTTAGCCGACAAAAGATAGTTGGCAAAAATGACAAGGCTCTTTTGTGTTTGATGCTCAACATTCTTATCGTCTTTGCCATTTATATCTTTCGCTGTGTTCAAAATGAGATTCCACACTTCTCCCATCTTGCCAACAAACATATTATTGCTTGTTTCAAGATTCTTGATATTGATAGTGTGTGGAGCCATAGAAGCTATGCAAATTGAATCATCCGTATGGAATATTCTCAACTTTGAAAAGTCTGGCTTTATAGCTTCTTGATATTCATCATATATGTAGTCTGTACAATATGTGAATGCGGAGAAAGTCTGTCCATCTTCTCTACGATAGTTCATGTTTTTGAAGAAGATAGGTTTCTTTCTGGATTTTTCTTCGTCATCAGCAGCCATTAATTTCAATACGGTCTCTATACTTTCATCAAGTTCCTCTTTGGAATACTTATTTTTAGGCAAACTCAAATAGAATAATGGATATTCTATATCATATGGTTTCCCAAGGTCAAAGAACTTGGAAATGATAGTATCTATAAAGAAATTACATTTGTCGCTGTCTATGAGATTCCAACCTTCAACGAGAGATTCTAAAATCTTTGGCGCATTAAGTGCATCCTGGGTGATAACCAATGGCATACCTTTTACTTCAGTATTCTCATCATTGATGACTTTTGTCAGTACATCCAACACTTTTTCAAATGTTGTACCATGGTAAATCGCTTCATCAATAACAACACAGCGTTTGTCGATTTCTCTCCAATTGACAAAAGGAATGGCTATATCAGAGATAACCTTTACTGTTGGATTGTAGAGATCTGGAAATTTTAGCCTGCAATAACTAAGCAGTCTTGGGGCTTTGCGCGCAATAGCGATGATGATAGCGTCTTGTGCCATCAACTTACCATACCAACTTTCCAATTTGGTATTTAGTACCTCAAAATTATTTTCCAAGAAGACATTCAAGTCTTTATCTGATGTATATGCCATTTTTGTTATTTCTGTTTGCTCATATTAATACTTGTATTAAAACGAACAAACTGCGTTTTTATTACCTCGAAGGTATTTGTTTTATGATAAATTATAGCTTAGTAGAGCAAGCATGTTTTTTTTGTACTTGCTTATAACATAGCCGCATAACTTACCTGTTTTATTTTCAGCTTTATTCTCCCATAATCCTTTTCATCGCTGCCATCATGCGGAGCTGCTTAGCTGTCGGTCCTTTTTGACCTTTCTCAGCTAAGTCAAGATAGAACTTATAGTTCTTTGCCAGAACTTCACGAAGTTCATCGGGCATGAGCATATGCCATTCTTGATTTTCCTCATCGCAATAGGTTGCAACCAAGTATAGTTTCTGAAGCTTGTACAGGGTCTTGCGCATTTTGCGAACGACATAGGTATTGACACCGCCCTTGACAAACTCATCGATGATTTGCAACTCTTGCTTGTTAAGGTTACTCAATATCTCAATAGGACTATCAAGCTGTTCCTGTGCTACTCGGCGTGCCGTCTCGTCCTTCTTCAAGTTCGGACTAACATACAGGTCGAGTTTGTCGCACACCTTTAGCATATTTGCTTTGGTCACTCCTCCAACGAGTTGCACCAAACGTATGCTGGAATCAAATGTTTTTGTATCTGGTAAAACTATCATGAGTTATTGTTATTCATATCCATACAAATCTACATTGACATCGAATGGAGAATCAAAGTCCTTCAGCATTGCATGCTTCGTATCTTTCTCTGAGAGATTGGCATGTTCAGTAGGAATCTTCCAATCAATTCCAAGGCTATCATCGAGGATAGAAATTCCTCCATCAGCCTCTGGATGATAGAAGTTATCACACTTGTATTGGAAGACGGCTGTTTCTGAAAGAACAGCAAAGCCATGGGCAAAGCCCTTCGGAATGAAGAACTGGACGTGATTGTCTTCTGTCAGCTCTACAGCCACATGCTTGCCATAGGTTGGTGAACCCTTACGAATATCTACTGCTACATCAAGTACTCTACCCTTTACGCAGCGTACCAACTTGCTCTGAGTATAAGGAGGACGCTGGAAGTGCAGGCCTCGCATCACACCATAGCTGCTCATAGACTCATTGTCTTGGCAGAAGTGAACACTGTGTCCCAGGATTGGGGCAACCTTCTCTTCAAACTCTCGCTCGCTGAAGCTCTCGAAGAAGTAGCCACGAGCATCACGGAAGAGGCGTGGCTCAATAATGAGAACGCCTTCTATTTCTGTTTTGATTATATTCATTGTTTTTGTTTTAATTTTTGTTCTTATTATCAATAGTTCGTTAATAATTCAATAATGTGCTAAGCAGCTATACGCTGTAAGCACGAGAGATCTTTGAAAATCTTGCTAATTAAAGTTCGGTTCGGGGTGTACCCACTTGCTTTAAAAATTCGTTTCACCAGATAAATATTGGTCATCAGTGACTTGAATGAAGACATAGAATATTCCATTCCCATCTCCTTCA
>OLGY01000341.1_pt1 | contig 35646 bp, 28 predicted proteins | sample 1605951 | NCBI WGS metagenome assembly OLGY01 (sample SAMN03283280) | human gut metagenome | biome: human-associated habitat; material: feces | host: Homo sapiens | place: Peru | collected 2012
TTGTACCTGTGATTCCGTACTTTGCTAAAACTGACTTATCAAACTTTGCCATTTTGTTTTAAATGTATTTAAGTTGTGAATATAATCTTTTTATCCTTTTTCGGGCGCAAAGTTAGCAAAAAATGTAGATATACGGTGCTTTTGCTGCAATAAAATTCTGTTTCTATAAGGCTTTTTAGGTTAAAGATAGTAAAATAAGGACTATTGCAAACCTTTTGTCATTCCGAGTTGACAATATATAAATCTACAGATATACATTATTATATATAGACAACTTATACTCAATTATATATAGGCAGACTACACTCAGGAATACGGAGAAAAACTACGTATTTCTTTGATATTATATATAAGGATAGGTGGCACTCAGCAATGTGTGAGTAAGCTCACCATTACCCTCGTTTGCACTATCTTTCCATTCGTTTAGATAAATTTCTCACACTCAAGATTGCAAATACATTTGCATTCTCTTCGCTTAATCGAAATTTTGCACTACCTTTAAATAAGGTAGGCTGCTCTCAGAAATACAAAGAAAAACTACGTATTCCTTTGATATTCCATTCGTTTACACTACCTTTGCAAAAGAAAAGTCATTTATATGGAAATCATCAACTTATCCGACACTAACAGCATCCTTGGTCAGTATCTTGAAGAAATTCGCGACAAGGAATATCAGAAGAACAGACTGCTGTTCCGCAACAATATTATGAGAATAGGAGAATACGCAGCGTTCGAAATCTCCAAAGTATTGGAATATGTAAAGAAGGAGGTGACTACACCGTTAGGCACCGCTACTGTAAACGTTCCTAAAGACAAGATATTGTTGGGAACAATATTCCGTGCAGGCTTGCCTTTCCACCAAGGTTTCCTCAATATCTTTGACCATGCCGGCAACGCTTTCGTTTCAGCATATCGTGAGTATACCAATGATACTCACACTGAAGTTGGCATACATGTAGAATATCTCGCAACACCAAGCGTAGAAGAGAAAATTCTTATCATTGCCGACCCTATGCTTGCTACTGGCGGAAGTATGGAACTCGGATATAAGGCTTTCCTCACAAAGGGAACTCCAAAGCATATCCACGTGGCTTGCGTAATAGCAACACCTAAGGGAATTGAACATATCAAGAATACTTTCCCTGAAGACAAGACTACCATTTGGTGTGCAGCTATCGACCCTGAACTTAATGAGCACAAATATATCGTGCCAGGATTCGGTGACGCAGGCGATTTGTGCTATGGTGGTAAGTTGTAATTACTTTTTGTACTAAAGAAACTAATTCGCACAAAATTATTATTCGGATTTAAAACTATAATTTATACAATACGATGAATATAGAAAACGAAATATTTAAAGCTGTCAAAGTTGCTGTAAAGGAACTCTATGGCCAGGAAGTAGCTGACTCTATGGTACAGATTCAGAAAACAAAGAGTACTTTCGAAGGTAACCTTACAGTAGTTGTATTCCCATTCCTTAAAATCTCTAAGAAGAAGCCTGAGGATACAGCTCAGGAAATTGGTGAATATCTGAAGCAGAACTGCAGCAATGTTGTTGCCGACTTCAATGTTGTCAAGGGTTTCCTAAACCTTTGTATCGCTCCTGCTGCTTGGGTGGCATTGTTGAATACTATCAACGCTGAAGCTAAGTTCGGCGAGAAACCTGTTACAGAGAATAGTCCTCTCGTAATGATAGAGTACTCTTCTCCTAACACCAACAAGCCTCTCCACCTTGGTCACGTACGTAACAACCTCCTTGGTTGGTCATTGGCTCAGATTATGGAGGCTAACGGCAACAAGGTAATCAAGACAAATATCGTCAACGACCGTGGTATCCATATCTGTAAGTCTATGCTCGCTTGGCTAAAGTGGGGTAATGGCGAAACTCCAGAAACTTCAGGCAAGAAGGGCGACCACCTTATTGGCGACTACTATGTAGCTTTCGATAAGCACTACCGTGAGGAGATTGCAGAGCTCAAGGCTCAGTATATCAAGGAAGGTATGGAAGAAGAAGCTGCCACAGAGAAGGCTAAGGCAGAGGCTCCATTAATCAAGGAGGCTCACGAGATGCTCGTGAAGTGGGAGAATAACGACCCTGAGGTTCGCGCTCTTTGGGAAAAGATGAACAACTGGGTTTATGCAGGCTTCGATGAGACTTACAAGATGATGGGTGTAGGTTTCGACAAGATATATTATGAGTCTAATACATACCTCGAGGGTAAGAAGAAGGTAGAAGAAGGATTGGAGAAGGGTCTCTTCTTCCGCAAGGACGACAACTCTGTATGGGCAGACCTCACCAACGAGGGTCTCGACCAGAAGCTCTTACTTCGTTCTGATGGTACTTCTGTTTATATGACTCAGGATATCGGTACTGCAGACCTCCGCTTTAAGGACTTCCCTATCGACAAGATGATCTACGTAGTAGGTAACGAGCAGAACTACCACTTCCAGGTGCTCTCTATCTTGCTCGACCGTCTTGGTTTTAAGTGGGGTAAAGATTTGGTTCACTTCTCTTATGGTATGGTAGAATTGCCAAATGGTAAGATGAAGAGCCGCGAAGGAACTGTTGTTGACGCCGACGACTTGATGGAAGCAATGATTACAGACGCTCGCCAGACAAGTGATGAGCTTGGCAAGTTCAACGATATGACAGAAGAAGAAAAACAGGAGATTGCTCGTATTGTAGGTCTTGGTGCTTTAAAATACTTTATCCTCAAGGTTGACGCTCGCAAGAATATGCTCTTCAACCCAGAAGAGAGTATCGACTTCAATGGCAACACAGGTCCTTTCATCCAATATACCTATGCTCGTATCCGTAGCATCATGCGTAAGGCTGCAGCCGAAGGCATCGTTATACCTGCAGAGTTGGGTGCCGACGCTCCTTTGAATGAGAAAGAGATAGACCTTATACAGAAGCTCAACGACTTTGGTGCAGCTGTAGCTCAGGCTGGTATCGACTATAGCCCAAGTGGCATTGCCAACTATTGCTATGAGCTCACCAAGCAGTTCAACCAGTTCTACCACGACTACAGCATCCTTAATGCCGACAGCGAGGCAGAGAAGACTGTACGTCTTGTTCTTGCAGCCAACGTAGCTAAGGTTATCAAGAACGGTATGGAACTCCTTGGCATCGAAGTGCCTGAGAGAATGTAATATGAATAATCAGCCACAAAATCCGCCTTCATGGCGTAACGATACAGTATTGCCTCTGCCTCCACAGGTAGAGGCAAATGCTTGGGCTGTGGATGCAGCTTGTAGCGGCAACCCTGGTCCGATGGAATATCAGGCTATTGACTTACAGACAGGAGCACAGGTATTTCATTTCGGTCCAATGCATGGCACTAACAACATAGGTGAGTTTCTCGCCATAGTACATGCATTGGCATTGATGGAGAAACAGGGTATCAAAAACAAGGTTATATATTCCGACTCTTATAATGCCATACTGTGGGTGCACAAAAAACAATGCAAGACAAAACTTGAACGTACACCACAAACTGAACAATTATATCAGATTGTGGCAAGAGCTGAGCAATGGCTCCGCACACACAATGTGACAACAAGAATAATGAAATGGGAAACCAAGCTGTGGGGAGAAGTTCCTGCTGATTTCGGTAGAAAGTAAAAATAAAGAATCTAAGTGAAGAGTGAAAAGTGAAGAGTGAAGAATTAAATAGTCTATATGGCTATTAATTCTTCACTCTTCATTTTTTATTTAAAATCTAATTGATTCTTCGTTCTTCACTTATCTTATTCCAAAGGAAGATTTTTTATTTGCAGCAAAGCCTGACCATAAGAAGGACCGTCTGCCATATTTCGGAATGCAACAGAAAGATATGGAATCATCTTTGCATTGGCAGAAACATTATTGATGACTATGCGCATTTTTGTTGGCACATGGGCTGACAATGAGAAATTGTTGGTATAAACATTCTGACCACCAACAAGAATCTTCATCTTCTCTTGATAATTATATATCTCGTATTGATCATCAGAAGCAAATGTTCTATATTCCTCATAGCCTGCACATCCTTCTTTGGTAACAACGTAAACTTCGCGAGTTTTACCTGTCTTGTTGAAAATAACAAAATCGTAAGTTGCCAAATCACCTGTGCGATTGCCACCAAGCAACTTTATCTCATAGCCTGGAGCATTAAGCGACATAGAAAAAGATCCATCATCCGCCTTAGTGGTTGTTGCTGGAGCTGTATTATTCTGAGAAGAATTGAAATTTGAAGATGTTGTAGTAGTATTACTATTAACAGGAGTACCATCAGAAGTTTCGCCAGTGATTTCTGTAACGACCTCACCAACTTCCTGTACTGTCTTCATTAATTTCTTAAAGAATTGAGCATGAGCATTGTTAAAGCTAAATAACATTGCAATTGCAACGAATAGAACTTTCTTGTAGAGCATAGTAGTTAATACTTTATTATTGATATGTTATAACTTTCACTGTGCAAATCTAAAGATATTTTATGACAATAGCAAACTTTTAGATAAAAAGTTATAAAACTTTCTTAAAATATCTCACTATAGTGTTGCCATCATACATTTCCGTACTTTCTACAATCACATTCTTAGGCAAGGTTGGAGCCATAACGCCGTCTTCAACTGCAAAAGGAGCAGTCTCCACTCTTATCTCGTCCCATAGTCCAAGTTGGATAAACGAAGAAAGGGTTTTTGCACCACCTTCAACGATTAGCGATTGTGCCTTTTCTGCATATAGCTTATCGAGAACTTCCTGTGGCGAAGAGCCATGAGCGAGCACTAATCGTTTTGGATTCTTACCTGCCCAATCACGCACATTCAGCTGTGGATGTTCCATGTCGTCGGTAACACGACCAACAAGAATAGCATCATACTCTGCTCGGAGCTTATGCACCAACATCTTTGTAAATGGAGTAGAGAGTTGTAAAGCAGGCTTATTATTCTCCTGATGATAGCCAATAATGCCATTAGCAGTCTGTGCCCATTTCAGTAAGATATATGGACGTTGCTTCTCGTTGACTGTCATAAACCATTTGTTTAGCTTATGACATTCAGTCTCCAACACACCGACAGTAACCTCTATACCTGCCTGGCGAATCATCTCTACACCTCTACCCTTTACTTTAGCAAAAGGGTCTATACATCCGCACACCACTCTGCGCACACCTTTCTTTATTATTAGCTCTGCGCAAGGTGGAGTCTTACCATAATGCGAACATGGTTCGAGCGATACATATATAGTGGCAGAATGTAGCAGATGTTCATCCTCTGGCTTTACAGAAGCAAAAGCATTGACCTCGGCATGGCCTTCACCACATCTCACATGATAGCCCTCGCCTATTATCCTTCCATCTTCTGCCACTATCACCGCCCCCACCATTGGGTTTGGCTTAGCATTCTGCATACCGTTTCTTGCCAACTGCAAGCAACGGTGCATATATTCTTCATCCTTTAAAATGTGCATGGCAATGACAATAGTTGATACATCAAAGTCTTAGCCATACGCTCGTGTCCCATATTGTTAGGATGCAGACGGTCGGTATCAGCCTTATTGAAATATTGTGCATAGCCATCCTGCATAGGATACAGACCGCAAGTAGCATTAAGGTCAATAACAGGCACAGCCCAAATATTGCCAGCCTCTTTCACAGCATCAACATAGCTATCAAGATATTCGCCACAACGATTCATATAGTCTTCTGTGCATTGCCAGTTCTTGTCGTTAGCATAGAATCCTGCACGATGAATAGGTGTGAGCAATACTATCTGCTTTGTAGGATACATCTTCTTCAATGAATCTAAGGCTATATTGATACGTCCTTTATAAGTATCCTTATCAAAAGAAGGATAACGGCGCATGCGGTTTTCCATTCTCTTCACATACTGATGACCATATTCCACCTTCTCCATACGCTCATCATACCATTTTCCCATAGGCACGGCATTGTTGTAATCATTAGTGCCCATAAAAATCAAAATAGCATCGAAGTCGTCACCATGTTCTGCTTTTAGCTTATTAGCTTGGCGTGGAATATCGTTCCACATTCTACCGCTCACAGCATAAACAAAAGGCTTTATACCGAGCCATTCCTCTAAGAAATTCCAGTATTTGTTGCTTGCAGCCTTGTTGTTAGGGTCGGTGATAGAGTCGCCGAAATAAGCCACACGCTTACCTTGCCAAGGATGCACAATAGCAGTCTCAGTCTTAGCCTTCTTCTGAGCCTTAGCCTTCTGAGCAAATGAATTACAAGGAGCCATAACTCCCATTACAACAGCACATGCCACCATGCATGCTGGAACAAAATTGCGGAACATGAATTTGTTTATCATCATTTCTGTAGGTTTAAATTTAGTAGATATATAATAAAAATGATGTTATAACGTGCATTAAACACTATACTCGTGGTCTCACCGAGAATCGAACTCGGATCTAATCTTTAGGAGAGACTTGTTCTATCCATTGAACTATGAGACCCTTCAGCGTAAGATATATATAAAGGTATACATATACCAAAGCGGTTGCGAAATTAATAATTTTTTGCGACATAGCAAAATATCAACACCATTTTGTATGGTATTTAACCCAAATCCAATATCTGATTTGGAGTTCAGGAATTAAGCCTATGCCAACTGTCAGAAGTCTATACTAACACTATATACTTTTGAACCATAGCCGCACCAATAGCCTAAGGCTCCTGTTACATTCGACTTCAAATTCTCTGCTACAGGCATTAATGGCACACGAGACAACGCCACCAAGTCTTCGAAGCTTCGCCAAAAGTCATACGAAGCATCATCTAAAGTAGCCAATTTCACCCATACCTTGTCGCCTCGCTTAAAGAATGGCGACACATTCTTATCTAAGTTTTTTCTGCCTCGCTTAACTATCACCCTACCATCTTCACCTATCATCCCCACATCAAACAATCCTATCTGCGAGGAATAATATTCCGTCTGTTCTCCTTCCACCATGGTGAATAGCTTACAACGTTTGTTGCTATCGCTGACATAAGCCACCAACTGAAACAAAGTGTCTACATCCGTTGGCTCTATCTCAAACTTCGTTATCTCTATCGGCGCTGGAATAGAAGTTGTAGCCTCTGCAACAATTCCGTCTCGTGATTCTGCTTTGATGGTATAAGTCTTCCCCACTTCACCTTTCATATTGTATGTGGTATAGACAAAGGGAGGATTATATTTGGAATCATATCGTCCCACCATCACTTCTGTTCGTTTACCATCAGAGATAGTCACCTTTCCCCAATTCTCAACATATTTCGACAGATCGTCGACATCTATTCGTTCATCAGTTAAAGGCACCGTCTTGGTCAACTTAACTATCGGGAAATGCCCAGCATCTATCCAGCCTTCCACTACCAGTTGCGACTTACCCGACGTAGATATATCATAGTTGTCGCAAGCCACTATGAGCAAGCTAAACACCATGAGTATATATATATAATAAGGTGTAGACTTCATATCCTTCATCATCAGAATTTGTAATAATAACTTATAGATGGCAATATCGGCATCAAGAAACTAAAGGTGGCATATCTCACTTGTCCCTTATATACTTTTACGCGATAAGACAAGATGTTGTTATACATCGTAGCGTTGTAAAGCGAGAAGTTTATACCACTCCGCTTATCACCACTATTCTTGAAATCATAATTCATTGATAAGTCCAGGCGCATATATGGCTTTATTCTATCTCCATTATATGGACCATATTCAGAGACTATATTGTTGGACACCATATATGCATACTTAATACGTGTGAAAGGTACTCCTGATGCCAGCACATATGTAGCACCAAGTTCCATTCGTTTACCTATCTTGTATGTTGCAACGGCATTCAACTCATGTATTCTCTCATGGCTTGCAGAATACCACCCTGCATATCTATCTCCATCAAATCTGCGCTTTGCTCTTCCGAAAGAATAGCTCACCCATCCTGTTAGCTTACCTCTTCGCTTCTCTAACATGATGTTGGCACCATAGTTGTAGCCCTTACCTTTCATCAAGGCTCCTTCCAACGAGTACGAAGAATACAGAATATCGAAGATATTTCCGCTATTCTCTATTTGGTGTTCCAGTTTCTTAAAATACAGCTCTGTGGTCAATCGATACTCACGGTCTTTCAGCCAGAAGTTACCTTGCAACGAAGCATTATAGGCATATTGTGGTCGAAACTCATTACTCGAAGAAAGCCAAAACTCCGTAGGCAGTCCCATCGACAAAAAACCTGTCTGATATAAATATTGATGATGAATGCCAAGGTTCAAGCAAAATTGACTTGCCTGCGAAGCATCCCAACGAAGTTTTATATTTGGGTCAAGGCTTGCAAACCTATCCTTATTATAATAATAGGTAAAACGCAAGCCTGTCTCCAAAGCCAAGCGTTGCGATAATGGCTGCAGATATTTCATATATGCCGAAGCCTCAATGGTTCGTTGCTTCTTTGTAGGAGCAACATTAGCATTTATAGTCCCGCCTGTAGCAATATCCTGAGGCATAAGTTCATGTCTTATCACATCTACGCCACAACCCCAATGCCCGAATTTCAGTCTACCCTTATATCCTAAGTCGTAGATATACGAGCGCACTCCTACATCTATAGAAGTTTCGTTTATGCGCACCCGGTTTGCATATCTCGTAAAATATACGCTTTGTTCTGTTTGCCATTTGCTATGCCTTGAATACCAATACAAGGCTGCCATAGTATTATCCCATTTAATCTTTGTCTGCATACCTTGGTCTGCTTGCCCTATCTTTAGGTTGTCGTAGCCCCAATACGCCTCAGCCTTTATCACGTTGGCATCATCGAGTTGGGTGATATAGGTGGCATTATAGTCTGCGAAGTCATAGTTCACATGGTCGCCATCCATCTCCAACCATTTAGAATACAGAAGGTTCAGATATGCAGCTCGAGCCGACACCATGAGCATAGAACGTTTGCCTATTGGCAACTTCACAGTTCCTTGCGACGACATCGGACCAACAGCTATCTCGCCATGCTTTCCATTTGCTTGCAAGCTATCCTTGCCACATATCCATGTAGGGGTAAGCATATCTACACTTCCACCAAGTCTGTTAGGAAAAGAAGCAGAGGTGGACGACTTCGTAAGACTCATCTCTGAGAAATGCGAAGCGTTAAATATAGAAAAGAATCCAAGCAGATGGGTGGCATTATATATAGGCACACCATCCAACGATACATAGTTATGCGAATTGTCGCATCCCTGGACATGCAGTCCTGCATCATACTCCGAATTAGTCTGCACGCCAGGCAGTAGCCGGGCATAATGTATAGGGTCGGCATTGCCAAGAATACGTGGCATATAGTCCATCAGCGACATATCGACAATGCTGGCATCGTCAAGAGTTTTGAGATGTGAGCGCAAGCGTTTGCCCTTCACTTCAACATCTTGTAGCTGATAATGATTAAGCGTGTCGGACAATTCTGCCGACACGCTTTTCTGTATGCTTATCGTTCCCAAAAACAGGAATAATAATAGCTGCTTGTTCACATCTAAAGTCTATAAAATATTATCAATTATAAAGATTGACTGATTAATAATAATAACCATTATCATCTTCATCGATGCCGAACATACTGCAGAAGTCATCGATTATACCTTCTACTGTATTGACTACTGTCTTAAACGATTTCTCATTGAAGTAGCTATCTACAGAATATTCTGAGTCGTCAGCAAACTTCATCACCCACTCGTATGTCCAGTATTGTGCATAATAGTCGTTGTCAGAAACCGACTTAAAGAATAGAGAAGCCGAACTATTTGCACTATTGTCGAGATACAAGTCTGCATGAATCAACTTGTTGGCATTTGCCAAATATTTATCCATACGCGACTTGTCTGAATAGCAATCGTCTGCTCTTTCAAGGTTTTCATTCAACAAATCAACATCATCGATAACGGTAACAAACTTTGCTCTGTTCAAGATATCTACACTTATAGTAGCCTTGTTTACAGAAGAATTTTCACCATCAGAAGTAATATTGCCAGCAGCATTACCACTAACAGTAATCAATGTTTCGCCACCCTTAGATATTGTAGCCTTAGCTTCAGCTGTCTTGCCTGCTCTATACGATGCCTTTGAAACAACAACCTTATAGTTGTTTACAATAGCTTCTGTTGTAACATCTATCGCATCCTTTGACAAATCAACCTCTGCGCCTGTAGTTACAGCAGCATTTACTGTTACGCTAATTACGGTCTTACCATTCTGAGTCAAAGTAATCTTTGTCTGCTTAGGCAGGATGAAACGATTTTCCTGAGTAACAGTCTCATATTCTTGATAAGTTCCGTTTTCAAAAGACCAGTCCCATTCTGTATCATCAAGCACATTATGGTGTATTGTGGCACCATCTTTACTTGCTATCAATGTAAGCACACATGGCTTGCCATCAGCATCCTTAAACGTGAAAACCAATTTGTCGCCACCTTTCTTGGTATTTACCCAAACGCCATTGTCGTTCAAGTTAAACTCACCAACAAAGTTAGCTGCTTGCCAAAGATACTTTTCGTAGTCTTTCTTTGAAGATATCAAGCACTCTCCCTTTGCTGCTTCAAACCAATTGGCAACTACATTGTCTTTTTCGAAATCAAATTTGTCTACTTCCTCAAAGATTTTCTTGAGATCTTCAAATTCACTAACTTTGATTTTTGCAAGTAGGTCGTTAGCTGTAGACTGAAGACTTTGCTTTGCATCTGAAGCCGACATGGCAGGAACATCTGTATTGCTACCACCTGCACCTGGTTCTTCATTATCTTCTGAATCGCTACAACTTGCAAAAAACATCATTGCCACAGAAAGGCATGATATCAAAAAATACTTTGTCTTCATAATCTTAATGAATTAATAAAAGATAAAACTATATGCCCATGATAATAAATCTAAGGACGACCTTTAAGTTGAATATCTGCAAATATACGCATTTTCGACATAACAACCAAGGGGTTTTACATTTTTCCGACCGAACTTGCTGTTTATAGTCCAAATAAATGCTCACACAAAACCCTTATACCTATTATTATAAGGACTATGCCACCGAGCAGTTCTGGCTTCAATCTCTTTTCTACTCCCTTACCAAAGCGGATGCCAAGAAGGCTACCAACGATGCTGAATGCAAGGGAAACGAAACCTATGATGAGTAAAGGTAGGGATAATGAAGAAATAGTGTTGAAGCCAAGACAAGTGAAGGAGATGCCTACTGCCAAAGCGTCGATGCTGGTGGCAACGGCAAACACAAGCTGCGTCTTTAGCTTTCGAGGATTTATATGCTTGGCTTCTGCCTCTTCCTCTTCTTCATCATCAGAAAACGACTCCTTAATCATTCTTCCGCCAAGGAATGCCAACAAGCCAAAGGCTATCCAATGGTCATAGTCTTCGATAAGTGAGCTAAAGGAGTTTGTGGCAAACCATCCTGCAAGCGGCATCATAGCCTGAAACAATCCGAAAAGGAATGCCACGGCAAGTATCGTGCGCCATTCTATCTTGCGAAGCAACACACCAAAGACTATCGACACCGTGAAGCAGTCCATGGCAAGAGCTACAGCAAGAAGCCAAAGTTCGGGTATAGACATATTTATAAAGTCCTATTAAAAGCTATTGCCACCTATTTAATATAATAGCACTAAGCCTGCAAAGGCTGCGAAGCAAATCATCTTTATTGGATTTATCTTCATGAAGTAGGTGCCAACGAAGGTTGCTGCAAAGAGAGCAATACTTATGCAGAACTGCCATGGACTCTCGGAGAAAGAGCCAAAGTTTTCTTTTGTGAGAAGCAACAAGGTGGCAGCAGCAAGCAAACCTACAACTGTTGGGCGCAAGCCTATGAAGATGCTCTGCACCATAGGGGTGTTCATATACTTCATAAACATCTTGCTGATGAGCACCATCAATACGAATGATGGCAACACAAGAGCAAAGGTAGCAGTAAACGAGCCCAGCACAGCCAACGCCTCGCCCATGCCGGCATTATGTACAGCAGTATATCCACAATATGTGGCAGAGTTGATGCCTATAGGACCAGGGGTCATCTGCGAAATAGCAACGATATTGGTAAACTCGGCAGTAGAAAGCCAATGATGTTGGTTTACGGTCTGCGTCTGAATAAGCGACAGCATGCCATATCCTCCACCGAAGCCGAAGACGCCAATTATAAAAAATGTATAGAAAAGCTCTAAGAAAAGCATAATTTAAGTGAAGAGTGAAGAATGAAGAGTGAAGAATTTATTTCTTCAAAATTCGATTATTCTGTTGGTTTAATGTATTGTCCATAGATATATCCACCCACAGCAGCAGCTATGATGATATAAATAGGGTTTACGCCCATAGCCCAAATGAGTAAGGCTGCAGCGATAGGAATCCAACAGTTGTAGAGTCCGATATTAGCACGCTTTGCCAAATTAAATGTAGGAGCTGCGATAAGAGCTACTACAGCAGGGCGTATGCCACGAAACATTGCTGCTATCCATGGCACATCCATAAATCTATGGAAAAACAGGGCTATAAACAATATGATGAGAAATGATGGCAATGCTGTGCCGAGTGAGGTACAGAGTGCGCCACGCTTCTTTCTCAACTTATATCCGATAAAAGTGCTTATGTTTATGGCAAACACGCCAGGGCAAGTTTGTGCCACGGCTATAAGGTCGAGCATCTCCTCATGAGACACCCATTTGTTTTTGTTTACCACTTCTTCTTCAATAATCGGAATCATAGCATATCCACCACCAAGGGTGAAAGCACCAATTTTGAAGAAAGTCTTGAAAGATGTCCAGTATATGTTGTCCATAATGAAAAAATAGTCTCATCCCAAAAGGATGTATCAAAAGGCGTAAACACTTTTGATACACCCTCGTGATAAGACTTATTTCTAATTAGAAGGTTTCCCGCAAAATATTGTGTAATAACTCCCCTCCCTTTCGGGGAGGGGTTGGGGGAGGCTATATTACTTCTTATTCTCAATCCACTTACGTGCATTCACGAATGCTTCGATCCAAGGAGTTACCTCGTCGTTCTTGTGTGAAGCATCCTGGTAGCCAAGCTGCCATGGGAAGATAGCACGCTCAAGGTGAGGCATCATAGCGAGATGACGACCATCGGCAGAGCAGATACCAGCTACGCTAAAGTCTGAACCATTAGGGTTGCCTGGATATTCAGCATAGTTGTACTTAGCAACTACATTATACTTATCCTCACCCTCTGGCAAGTCGAAGCGTCCCTCTCCGTGGGCTACCCATATACCGAGCTTGCTTCCGCTCAACGAACCAAACATCACACTATTGTTTTGTGGAATGTTCAAGCCGAGATATGTGCTCTCAAACTTCTGTGAACGGTTGTGGAGGAGGTGTGAACGATTAGCGTGCTCAGGATTGATTAGGTTGAGCTCTACCATAAGCTGACAACCGTTGCAGATACCGAGCGACAAGGTGTCTTCGCGAGCATAGAACTTATCCAAAGCTTCTTTAGCCTTAGGGTTGAAGAGGAATGCACCAGCCCATCCCTTTGCAGAACCGAGAACGTCGGAGTTAGAGAAACCACCGCAGAATACAATCATGTTGATATCCTCGAGTGTCTCACGACCGTTGATAAGATCGGTCATCATAACGTCCTTAACATCGAAGCCTGCAAGATACAATGAGTAAGCCATTTCGCGCTCACCATTGGTACCCTTCTCACGGATGATAGCAGCCTTCACGCCACTTGGAGTGCGGTGGTCTGGGTCGGCACCATACTGAGCCAACTTACCTGTGAACGACTCTGGGTATTTCAATTCTACAGGCTGCTGCTTGTAGTTCTCGAAACGCTTCTTGGCCATGCCATTCATGCTCTGCTTGCGGTCGAGCAAGTAAGATGTCTTATACCACTTCTCGCGCAAAGCGTCGATATCGAAGTCGTGGCTCCAGTCGCCCTTAACAACTGTAAGAGTGCGTGAACCAGGAACAGGATAACCAATCTTAGCAAAGCCAATGCCATTATCCTCGAGGTAGCCCATAAGCTCATGCTTGTGCTCGTCAGAAACCTGGATAACAACACCTGGGTTCTCTGCCATAAGGTTCTTAACAACATCGTCGCCAGCAAGGTTGTGGAGATTGATGTGCAAACCACCATCGGTATTGGCAAATGTCATTTCGAGCAATGTGGTAAGCATACCACCTGCAGAGATATCGTGACCTGCCATAATCCAACCGCGGCGGATAAGTTCCTGAACAGCATTGAAGCAGTCTGCGAAATACTCAGGATTCTTAACTGTAGGAACATCGCTGCCTACCTTGCCAAGGCTCTGAGCAAAAGCAGAACCACCAAGGCGCTGCTCGTCAAAGCTGAAGTCGATATGATAGAGGCTTGAGTTCTTGTCGTTGACAATAACAGGCGAAACAACCTTGCGGATGTCTTCAACCTCGCCACCACTTGTTACGATAACGGTTCCCGGAGAGATAATCTTCTCGCCATTAGGATATTGCTGTGACAAAGACAATGAGTCCTTACCTGTAGGAACATTCACACCAATAGCGCAGCAGAAGTCGCTCAAAGCCTCAACGGCAGCATACAAGCGAGCATCCTCACCCTTCTGTGAGCGGCAAGGCCACATCCAGTTGGCCGAGAGACTGATATTCTCGATAGCTGATGGATTCTCATCGTCGGTAGCCATAGGTGCCCAAACGATGTTAGTCAACGACTCAGCAACAGAAAGCACACTTCCTGCCTCTGGGCTTGCCAATCCTGCCTGTGGTGCATGACCAAGGGCTGTAGCGATACCCTTACGTCCACGATAGTCGAGGGCTACAACACCACAGTCGCTCAATGGCAACTGCAACTGTCCCTGACATTGCTGACGAGCCACCTTACCTGTTACGGAGCGGTCTACCTTGTTGGTCAACCAGTCCTTACAAGCCACAGCCTCAAGCTGAAGCATGCGCTCGGTATAGGCATCGATATCTGATAATGTATATGTAACGTCTTCGTACTTGCGCTCTACGGTCTCGTCTACCATCACGGTAACAGGCGAGTGACCGAACATCTGAGCAACATCGAGGTCGAAAGGCTTCTTGCCATCAGCCTGAACAAAGCTGAAGTGTGCATCGCCTGTAGTTTCACCAACTACATACATAGGAGCACGCTCACGCTCAGCAATCTTCTTGACATGCTCAAGGTGCTTCTCGTCGATGAGAAGTCCCATACGCTCCTGCGACTCGTTGGCAATAATCTCCTTAGCGCTCAAAGTCTTGTCACCGATAGGGAGCTTAGACATATCAATCTCGCCACCACACTCTTCAACAAGCTCAGAGAGACAGTTCAAGTGACCTGCTGAACCATGGTCGTGGATAGAAACAACTGGGTTGTTGTCTTCTTCTACCAATGCACGCACGAGGTTGTAAGCACGCTTCTGCATCTCTGGGTTAGCACGCTGAATAGCGTTGAGCTCGATACCGTTGCTATAGCGACCAGTATCTACCGACGATACAGAACCGCCACCGAGACCGATGCGATAGTTGTCACCGCCTACGACTACAACCTTGTTGCCTGGCTGTGGTTCCTTCTTCAAGCAGTCGCGCTTGGTACCATAACCCACGCCACCTGCAAGCATGATAACCTTGTCGTAAGCATACTTCTCGCCATTCTCCTGATGTTCGAATGTGAGGAGAGAACCTGTGATAAGAGGCTGACCAAACTTGTTACCGAAGTCGCTGGCACCATTAGAAGCCTTTATCAATATCTGCTCAGGACTCTGATAGAGCCACTGGCGTACTGGCAATATATCTTCCCAATCGCGCTCTGGGTCTGCATTGCCATTATCGTCTTTCAGACGTGGGTATGCTGTCATATAAACAGCTGTACCAGCAATAGGCCATGAGCCAACGCCACCACCCATACGGTCGCGGATTTCACCACCTGTACCTGTAGCTGCACCGTTGAAAGGCTCTACGGTAGTTGGGAAGTTGTGGGTTTCAGCCTTAAGAGAGATTACGCTCTCGATATCCTTCACCTTAAACCAGTCGGCTGTAGACTGATCAGCAGGAGCAAACTGCTCGATAACAGGGCCCTGCGAGAAAGCCACATTATCCTTGTAAGCAGAAAGAATCTTTCCTGGGTGCTCTTTGGTGGTCTTCTTAATCATAGCGAAGAGCGAGCTTTCCTTCTCTACACCATCAATGATAAACTTACCACCGAAAATCTTATGACGGCAATGCTCAGAGTTGATCTGTGCGAAGCCGAATATCTCAGAGTCTGTCAATGGTCTGCCATTCTGCTTTTCGATATTGTGCAGATATTCCATCTCTTCTGGCGAGAGGGCGAGACCTTCTTCCTCGTTAAACTTCTCAAGGTCGTCAACGAGCTTGATAGGTTCTGGAGTGTGTTCAACTGTGAAGATGGTCTGGTCCAAGCCCTTATACATACGCTGCAGCATAGGGTCGTGGTCGGCATCCTCAGAACTTACAGGGAAGTACTCCTCTATACGAGAAATGCCGTTAAGTCCCATGTTCTGGGTTATCTCAACAGCATTCGTACTCCATGGTGTTATCATCTCACGGCGTGGGCCAACAAAGTATCCTCCGAGAGTCTCGGAGTCCATGAGCTGGGCATCGCCAAAGAGCCAACAAAGTTCGTTGATTTCGTCTTGACTTGGTTTGTGGTTAACCTCAGTCGCAATTACATTCTCCTTAGGAGTCTTAAAGAACAGAATCATAAAATTATGTTTTATCGATAAAAAATTGTTTGCCTTAAAAGCGCCTGACAACATCAATTATATTAAGGTACAGAATACCGCATACAACGATGCAGAATGCAACATATTATAATAATGTGTCTTAGCCGTTGCAAAATTACACCAAAATTTCGATTAAGCGAAAAGAAAGCTAAGGTATTTGCATTATTAGCCTAAAGAAAAATATTGTTGCTCCATAAAAAACTTGTGGTCAACTAAAATCATTAAACCACGCATCTATTTCTTCGTCCAAAAACGCAATAGGCTTCAAAGACCAATGCGCCTAGTCTCGTTAGCCATTGCGACTAGTCTCATTGGCGATTGCGACTAGTCGCATAGCCCATTGAGACTATGCGCATTTTTCAGGATGATTATTTGGTTTGATTTTCGTTTTATTTCGTTTATACTCAAGCCTTGCCATAAATAGAAAAAGGTAGGCTCATATTCTGAACCTACCTCATTATTGTAATTATAAAATAATTCTATCTTAGATTACAAAGAGAACTTGTAGCCAAGAGTAATCTGGAATACGCTATTCTTAGAGTCTGCACCGTCCGTAATCTTTGTTACACCCCAGTTGTAGCGAGCGTCAAGAACTATATTCTGATACTGATAAGAAAGACCTACAGGAATAGCAAGATCAAACCCCTTTATGTCGTCCAAATCAGTCTCTGCAGAAGCACCAGAAACCTCAGCCTTTGCTTTAGCTGAAAGCTTGAAACCAGGCTGAATACCCAACTTAACAGCAAGACCAGGAGCCACATAAACATTGGCAAGAATAGGAACGTTCAAATAGTCGAGCTTCATTGTACAGTCAACACCCTCTACTGTTGTCTTAGCTCCCTGCATAGAATAAATCAAACCAGCGCTCACGCCTACCATATCTGTTACACCATATTCAAATTCTGCACCCGCAGCCAAACCAATACGAGCGTCTGCATCGTCAGCATCTGTAATATTAGCGATGTTCATACCTACTTTAGGCTGGATAGTAATCTGACCTACTGCGTTCTGTGCAAATGTAGCTACTGATGCCAACATCATAGCTGCAGCTAAAAACATTTTCTTCATAATTTGTGTAAGTTTAAGTTAATAAAAGAATTTTTATTTTGATTAAAAGAGTCATTCCGTTAAAATCATCTAACATTAGGCGCAAATATAAAGCTATTATTTGATTCAACAAAGCAAAATGGCAAAAAACTTACAATATTCATATTAAATAGTTAATAATTGCCATATTGTTACAACAATCACATACTTATTGCATAAAAAAGGTGACCAAAGTCACATCCGTACGATGCGCCATGGTCACCAACATGGGTATTAGGTCCAAGTTCGTTACTAAATAATCTCTTTAAACTATCAAAGATTGTCTGACAAGTCCTTGAAAAAGTCTCTTCCAAGCACTCGCGATATTTCTGATAGAAGAGCAGTATCGATACTGTTTCGAGACAAGCATCTATAGATAGAGGAGCGATTGCACCCCAACTCTTTAGCAAGCCATCCAGCAGAGAGGCCTTGCTTGTCAAGCTCTTCTTTTATAATCTGTCCTATGCTCAACATAGTAGTATTAGTTTTTTATGGAATTATATCATTAGAAGCTTACACCAACACCTATTGAGAATTTCTGTGTTCCCATGTAATCCTTCAGGTGTGAATCCATTGCGAAACGATATTGATAGGTGAATCTTACTGCGAAATATGAATATTTAACGCATATACCCATTACAGGCGATATTGCCCATGCCGCATTTACCTTTTCATCATCGGCAGTATATTCAGCTTTCTTCTTCTTTTTCGAAGAATCGTTGCTTGAAGATGGCTTCAAGATGCCATTAGGGTCGTCAGGGAATCCTTCTTTGTTAGGATAGATTTCGTCTTGATCCTCGCCAACAGTATAGTCGCCATAATAGAACTTAGTGGTTGCACCAGGACCGAAGAATACCCATACAGGATTAGCAATTTTAACGGTCCAGCCGAAGCCTACATTGATTTCAGGAGCATCAGGGATAGCACAATCGTTGCGCATCATTTCAAACACCTTGTTGTTGATACTCATCGAGAAGAAGCCACCCACTTTGTGCATATTGTACTTACCATACGAGAAGCCGATAGGGGTATCCTTAACATATTCGTAGGTAAACACTCTTGCATGATCTTTCTTTTGGTTAAGCAAGTTGTCGATGCGGTTTACTTGTTCCTGAGCTTGCACCTTAGTAGCACAGTCGTTTTTTACCACACGCTCGTAGAGGAACTTTGCCTTCTCGTATTGTTTATCATTGAAATAATATTCAGCCTGCTTGAAATCCATCTCGCACTCTGTCACAAACTTTGTGATACAGCTGTTATAGCGATTCGAAGCAAAGGTGTCATAAGGGTTAAGATTCATCACACGGTTGAAATAGCGGCTTGCTTGGCTATAGTTCAACAGTTTATAGTTTTCTTCACCCATATTGCGATTATAGATAATAGAGTCTACAAGGGCAATATTGCTATTGTTTTCCAAGGTGTCTACATCAGAACAATCGCGTGCCACCTCAAACTGGTCGCGTGCCTCTTGATAGTTCATATTCTTGAGCTCTTCCATACCCTTGTTTCTGTGACCACGATAGCAACCTGCATCAACAGAGCTATTTGGGTCTACAGCCTGGAATGTCAGCACTTGCTTTGGCTGTATGTCTTCAAGGTCTACAGTCACGGTTGAATATCCTGGCGACATGATAGAGAGAGCTCTGCCACGATATTTACTTCCTGTAGGAAACTCTATGTAGTATACACAGTCGGAACCCTCGGTAGCAACGTTGTAAGGGGCGGCACTCTTGTCCATTGTAGAAGTGAAGGTAAGAGGTATCGACTGGTTACACTTCACTATAACAACGGCTTTGTCGTTATCGCCAGTATATACATCATTAGGTTGCGACACATCTGTGACCTGCAACACATTTTGAGCCATCATGACTTGTGCAAAGACAAGCATCATGAAGAGAGAAACTAATTTCTTCATAGTCTTTTATTTTTAATGTTATTTTTTGGATTTTTGTAACTTGTTGTCATCAGACACTATCTAACGATTCTGAAAGAACCTAAATGGAAAACATCTTTCTTCTGAGTTATCACATTACCGGCATTATCTTTGTAAGGCTGCCATGTGCGAACCTGAATCAAAGGATTGTTAGAGTCGCGGAAGTCGACCATTAAGAACAGATAGCCCTCATCATGATATCTGTCTGTTCGCCATAGTTGCTTCAATGTAACTCCATATATATTGTCGTATTTAGGGTGCTCAACAATCTCGATATCTGAGAACTTCACATTTATATACTTAACGGTCTTAAACACCTTCGACAATCTTTCAAGATATTCTTGCTTTGTCTGTTTGATGTATACCACCTTATTATTATTAAGCGTCATGCGAGTCATATCAGAATTTGGCTTTTCTTTCACTACACGACCAGTAATGATTAGCGCCTTGTCGCTAAACACGCTATTCAGCATCTCGTTGTCTTTACGGTTGTAGGCAGTTCTGAAATTCTCTATGAAGTCAACAATAACCTGTCGGCGTGCATAGTCAAGGTCAGACTGCTTCTCTGCCATAAGCTCTTCATATCTATTCATATCGATTGCTATAGCCACATTTGATATCAATCCATTAGGATCAAAGCTGATGGTGAGCTCTTGACGAGCTTCATTCTCGTCGGCTTCGAGCATGTCGACAGGAATACCTCTCACCTGATAACCTGTGCTAGTTTTCAAGCAACGACTATTTATCGTCATTGGTGGACAGCTAAACGAGCTACTCTTCCATATTTGCTTTATTCCCTCTATAGCAGGCTTTGACACATTGTCCTTAGAGAGTTTTACGTTCTTGTCTCCATTTTCTGCTGCAATTCTGAATGCCTCTATCAACTTGTTGACATTATCCTCCATCGTAGCCTTCAGTTCGGGCGAAATGGCACCATCTGTAATTTTAAAAGTTGTGGTTGTGGTTGCAGTCACACCTGATGCAATAAACCAACAACAGCAGATTAAGAGTACTAATTTAAATAATGAATGTTGTCGCATTTTCATATTATTATTTGCTTGTTCTAATTATTGATTTTACGTCTTCTTGCGGTATGTTTGTATATAGTTTTGCGCTAAACACGCCTTTATCCTTGAACATTTGATCGGAAGGGATATCCAACAAGAACATGTGGATATAGTTGTTTTTTGGATTGTGGAACACCAATGTTGCCTGCATCAAATCTTTGTCGATTTTGGTTACACTACAATAGCTATCCATGTTTGCATCGAGAACATAGAAAATTGAATGCAAAGGTATGGTGAAAGTTTTCTTCACGTTTCCATATTGATTGTGTGTTATCTTTAGCTGATAGCTATTATCGACAACATTCATCAGAGCGTTTACCATCGACTCTAACGGATAGCGTTTGTCGAATATTGGCTGCTTCTTTGAATAGTCGATATAGATATCTGATGTCAGAGAGTTTATCTGAAACGACTTACCTTTCAGCAATTTCACATTGTCTTCGGCTGTTGAAGTAAGGATTTTCTTATTCAACTCTATATTTCTGATGAAATGTTCGCCACCAGTATTGTTAGCCAACTGCTCGTATACTAAAGCATCGGCTTCTGCTTTGTCGAGAGAGCGATTCTGTGCTACAGTAATCTTTGGCAACAGAAAGAATAACGAGCACAAGGCTAATGCAAATCTATTTATTTTCATATGACTTAATGTTGAAGGGTTATTTATATATATATAATAGGTGTATACTATCTGGTCTGAATGAATCGGCGTGTTACACCAACCTTGACATCCTTAATCGGCATTGCACATCTCTTCAATGGCTCCATCAATATACTGAAGTTAACAGGATGCTCTGTTGCCACCATTACGAAAGCATCGTCGGAAGGAACGTCGGATGTGATAAAAGGCTCGGTCTTGAAGCTAACGGTAGACTTTGCTGGTATCAGCAAGTTTGCACATGTAGCCTCTTCATCCATTGGCAACACCATATATTTATTGCCGGCTTTATCAATATTGAGCACATTCACATATAGCATCTCTTCGGTATCATTCTTCACTCTGACATAACAAGCGGTATTTGGTTTCACCTCATCCTTTAATGGCAACCCTGTTTGTACATCAATGATATCCATGGCCACAGCATAGTCGGAAATGAGATTATTGTTACGTGCAAACATCTGCTCCTCTGAAGAGCCATGTGAGTTAGTGCCTTCACTCAATATATCTACCAGGCGAGTCATCATCAAAGAGTCTGTCGATACTGCTCGGTATGAAGTACCAGTAACTTGCATATAAGCATCTGGATGCTTCATCATCTTGTTGGCGGAAGTAAATAGTTGCTTTACGAGATATCCCATATATTGCTTTGTCAACGACTTGGTACGCTTGTCAACACTATTTAGCAGGTCTTTCACCCTATGCTCGCCAACCTTAGTGAATGAGAACATAGAGAGCTTGGCTTCATCAAGTATCGTAACAGCACTCTCTGAAGTAATCTTCAGTTTAGAGTTTGGAGTGACATACTGGCGGGCTGCCAACGGCCTTTGTTTACCTGCTTGGTCGATATATGCTTTTCCAACTACTGAGTATACCACATATTTCTGCGCTTTAGCTCCAGGGCATATCAGTAGCATAAGCATAAGCACAAATAGTGAAATCGGATTGTTATTTCTCATAATTGAAAAGATTAAAATGTTCTATACCATTTGGATTTATAAAGATTGGAGTCTGCTTGAAGTCGGTAAGTTTGCGCACCTCTTTATATAAGAAGTGTTCAAGCTCCTGAGTAGACAATCCTTCTGCATGCTCTTCCTTGGCACCGCCATTGAATGCGGCAACAAGAGATTTTGTGAAAGCACCATTACCCCACGACTCATCCTCACGCGACTTGGTGTCAGACGAACTTGAGGCATAGAGCAACATACCATTCTTAGAACGCTTTAATTGTTCTACGAAATGAGCGGTAGCAGCTGAGCGTCCACCCTCAAACAATGCTCCTGAATAGCAAGCATCGACAAAAGCTATCAGCTTACCATTTATATCTTCTGCCTCATTACGGAAATCGGCCGCGCTAAAGCATTCGTATAGCTTACTTGAGTTGCATCCATATGGCATGAAATAGAAGCGATCTTTCTCATCTCGCATACCATGACCGGCATAGAAGAATATACACACATCATTAGGCGACGACTCTTGCTTCAGCCATTCCATAGCCTCAAAGATATCTGCACGTGTAGCCTCGCTATCGCACAACACTTTCACTTGCACATCCTCGTATGGCAGACCTTTCTTTGTGGCTATCACCTTTGCGAAATCTTGTGCATCTTTGCATGTGAATCTTAATTTTGGCAACTTCGGATCATTATAATCGCCTACGCCAATAGCTACAACAAACAGTTTTGGCAATTCGAACGAAGTGGATTCTCTAACAAGACGAATCACAGCAGGCTCGCTATTACCATTGCTATTTTGAGCATACATCATAACTGTACAATCATGACGTGGCAAATCTACATCTATAGTGTTTGCAGCCCTTACAGCACGCGTTGTTGGCTGGCGCTGTCCATCAACCATAACAACTACTCGTGTGCTATCTGGACATCCATTCGAAATAAGTTGGTATTTCAACTTCAACTGATCAGTATGGAACAAAGACTGATCTTCTGGATATAGAATCTTAAGCGTAGGAGGCAACTTTGTTGAAGCTACTGACGCTGGTGAGGCAGCGGGCGTTGTTGAAACAGCAGGAACTGTTGAAGTTGCTGGTGCAGTCGAAACATTTGCCTGACCATTTAACTTTTGAATTTGTTTTGGTCCTGGTATTAGGTTTGGACTTGCCACTACAGTTTCTGCTTTTACTTGAGCTGCTGCAGTCTGCTGAGCGCTTTCAACCTTATTAACTTTTACACTATTATCTGCCTTCTCTTCACCAGGGAGATCTACTTCAATAGTAAAATCATCAGTCAAGGTTTCCTTCTTGCCGGCTGCAACTTCCTTACGATTATCAACAGTCTCTGCTTGAGCATTATCAGTTGTAATAGTTTGGGTATTATCAGCTACGGCAGTCTGTGCCACAACTTTAGCACCTTCAGCTCGCGCATACCACTTTTTACCTAACTCTTCATCTTGCTCCACAAGAACTCCCTTTGTATAGCAATCTGCAAGCGTAATTTGAGCACGTTTATAATCATTTTCAGCCGATTGGTTTAGATAGTTGAAAGCCTTATCGTAGTCACAAGGCACACCATGACCATTCATATAGCAATACGCAAGATTGTATTGTGCTTTAGCAAAATTCTGTTTTGCAGAACGCTTAAACCACATAGCTGCAGATGTATAGTTGCGCGAAATACCTTCGCCTGTATAATAAGCATAGCCGATATCAAACTGAGCCTCGGCATTTCCTTTCTCGGCAGCTTGTAGGTATATCTCTGCAGCACGTTCAAAGCTACCCATGCTATAAAGTGAGTCTGCTTTATGCAAAAGCATTGTAGCAAAATCATCATTAGGCATGGCCTGTATTGTTGTCGCAAAGGATGCTATAACAACAATAAATGATGTGAGTACATATTTAATTGCCGACATAATATATTGATTTTTTAAAGAACTTTATTCTGAGATTATCTGCCAACACCATTACTATCCATTTATATTGCAAGCGAGCGGTCTCAACAACCGCTATGCCTAACAACGGATAAAGCAAACTGATATAACAATTAAACCTGGTGAATAGCAAGAAGTTAATCCATACGAGAAACGCTGTAAGGAAGAAATAATATAGTTTCAACCAATATGCATAATAGAATTTATGGTTTTTAATTATCAAGAATCCTACCCAAGCCGATATATAGCACAACAATATCGCTATAACAATGCTTACCCAATCGTCTACTACGTAGATTTTATGATGCGACATAGAAGAAAGCATTGCATATGCCTGTATCTTCATTCCTGCCATCTTACCAAGAGGAGTGATATGAGAATCTGCCTCTTCGTTTATTGTGCCAAGAATAACTATCTTGTTTTTTATCAGCTTTTTGTTTTCTATCACTTTATCATGTGGAACTATAATAAAGTCGGTGTTTGAGTATTCTATATTGCGTTGCTTCGGAATCTGTACATGAGGTTGCTCACCAGTATATTTGCACACAGCCATATATGGAAGAGAATAGATATCTTTGCCATTAAGATGCTCATTCTGAGAGTATCTTCTAATACAGCCATAGCCTTCGCCCGAAATCACATTACTGAACGCCCAGGTAATATCAGCGTCTATGCCATCAAAGAACGAACGACGAACTTTACGAAAATTGTCAGTTTGACTATCATAGTCTGTTAGCTTGCACGATACAACACCATTCTTTATGCCAGCAAAAGCATTTATCAAGTATTCGTTTTCTGCCTCGTCGTAGCTTGGACGCTCAAATATCAAGTCAATAACAAACACCTTAGGCTCACATTTGGTTATATCTTCTATACAATCGGCTATTTTTCGTCGATCATACAACTCCGTCATATCTACCAAAACAATATCACGATTAATTTCCGTCACTCCATTACTTCCTTGAATTTCATAATATATATCGGTAATAGAGAAATCAGCAAGCGCCTTCTTGATAGGATTGAAGACCGTAAGATTTACAGAGGCAATTGCAAACAACCACCCAAGCAATAATACCATCAAAGTTACTCCAAGATGGTCTATTCCAATAAAGTTCTTTATGTTATTTTTCGACAGTTTGTACATTGCTTGTTATTAATTTCTATGAGTCTTGATTCCCGTGAGTTTTTGACAAAGATTATGACTTACATGGTTAAATTATAATATTTTTGCAAATATAAACATAAAAAACAATAACTACATAGTTATAATGTTGCAAAATTGAGACACCTTAATGATTTAAAACAATTTATATGATATCTATATATTACAAACTTATACTGATAGTAGCATTTTCCTTATCTAACATATTACATAATAAGCGCATAAAATTTTGCCAATCAACCGAAAAGCAGTAACTTTGCACCCACGTTCTATCATTAGGTCTGCGCGCCTGATGAATGGAATTACCCTCAGAAACATAATGTTATATCATTTATAGAGTTAGTCGCGCAGGATTATCTCTGTATTATCATATTTATAAATAGTATGTCATATCTATTTTCATCAGAGTCGGTTTCAGAGGGACATCCCGACAAGGTAGCCGACCAGATTTCAGACGCCATCCTCGACCAGTTCCTTGCTTACGACGACAAGGCGCATTGTGCTGTTGAATCTTTCGTAACAACAGGACAGGTTGTTATCATGGGCGAAGTTCGCTCTGCTGAGTATATCGACCTCGCAACAATAGCACGCCGTACCATCAACAAGATTGGATACACTAAGTCGGAGTATCAGTTCGATGGCAACTCATGTGGTATTCTCACAGCCATTCATGAGCAGAGCGACGACATCAATCGTGGCGTTGAGCGCGAAGAAGACGAGAACCAGGGTGCTGGCGACCAGGGTATGATGTTTGGTTACGCTTGTAACGAAACTGAGAACTACATGCCTGTAAGCCTCGACCTTGCACAGCTCATCATGAAGACTCTTGCCGACATCCGCAAGGAGGGCAAGGAGATGACTTATCTTCGTCCAGACTCCAAGAGCCAGGTAACTATCGAATATAGCGACAATGGTGTACCTCAGCGTATCGACACTATCGTAGTAAGCACCCAGCACGACGATTTCGTAAAGGATGCTAACGGCAACGATGACGACGAGGCTATGCTCGCAAAGATTCGCGAAGATGTTATCAACATTCTTATACCAAGAGTTAAGGCTCAAGTTGGCGACAAGGTATTGGCTTTGTTCAACGACGATATCAAATACTTCGTTAACCCTACAGGCAAGTTCGTAATCGGTGGTCCTCACGGAGATACTGGCTTGACAGGTAGAAAGATTATCGTAGACACCTATGGTGGCAAGGGCGCTCACGGTGGTGGTGCTTTCTCAGGTAAAGACTCAAGCAAGGTAGACCGCTCTGCTGCTTATGCCGCACGCTATATCGCTAAGAACATGGTAGCAGCAGGTGTTGCTGACGAGATGTTGGTACAGGTTGCCTATGCCATCGGTGTAGCAAAGCCTGTAAGCATATATGTAGACACCTATGGCAAATCGCATGTCAACATGACTGATGGCGAGATTGCAGCTAAGATTGCTCAGATGTTCGACCTTCGTCCAAAGGCTATCGAGCGCAAGCTTAAGCTTCGCCAGCCTATGTATCTCGAAACTGCTGCTTACGGTCACATGGGTCGCAAGAACGAGGTTGTAAAGAAAACCTTCACCAGCCGCTACCATGAAGAGAAGACCATCGAGGTAGAACTCTTCACATGGGAGAAGCTCGACAGAGTAGACGATATAAAGAAGGAATTTGGCCTATAATAAGCCCCAATATTAGCTTTATATTAGCTCAATATTAGCTTTATATTAGCCCAGTATTAGCTTTATATTAGCCCCCAATTCCTCGTTGGATGTCGTTTTTACGACATCCCCATCCTTATTAAAAGCAAATATCACACAGGTAGCTAATGTTTATACAAAACACAGATACCATACAGACCCAGGGAACGGCGATTGCTGAAGAGGCTGTCGCCGTTCACCATTCAGGACAGCTTACTCCAGCCCAAGTGCTCAGTTGGTTGCCCAAGTCGGCTACACCAGCTCAGCAGGACTCTGCTATTAGGGCTCACATCAAGATCAAGCCCATCACCTATAGCTCACGCCCCGACACTCTTGGCACCCCATATACCAAGCCCGACCTTAGAACTTTCAATCTCAACGAGCCTCTATGGCATAGCAAATCGTTGGTACAGAAGGATTCCATCTACAAGCCAGAGGTGGTGGCATGGCGACAAGGTGTAGGTGGCGACCCTATCCCATACACTCTTGCTGGCGATAATGTTGTTACATCTGTACTGTTGGGATGCTTCATAATCGCAATGGTGTCTATATCTCAATCCCGCCAGTTCATATTCCGTCAGGCAAAGAACTTCTTCTACGCACCACGTGCAAAGACTACCGAGATTACAGAAACATCCAACGAGCTTCACTTCCAGCTATTCCTGCTTCTGCAAACTTGCATACTCTTCTCGCTAACATTCTTCTATGCTGTTAGAGGATATGCTTCGCAGACCTTCATCATCGACCAATACCTTGTTATGGGATGCCTAACAGGAATCTTTGCCAGCTATTTCCTTGCCAAGGGTGTGATGTATTGGATAGCAGGATGGTTATTTTTCTACAAGAAGAATACTTTACAATGGCTTAAGTCTTTTGTATTCCTTTCATCTATAGAAGGAGTACTACTATACCCACTTGTTTTACTCATGGCATACTTCAATATGGAAGCTAAAAATGCCGTGATTTACATGGCAATAGTGGTAATATTGACCAAATTGTTAGGATTTTACAAGACATACATCATCTTTTTTAGGTCAAGAGGTACATTTCTGCAAAATATTTTGTACTTTTGTACCCTTGAAATTGTACCTGCTGTTTCATTGTGGGGAATCCTCATAGCAGTGTGCAACTATTTAAAAGTTAATTTTTAGGACATTAATACGAAATGATTAAGAAGATTCTGGTATCTCAACCCAAACCTGCAAGTGACAAGTCTCCATATTACGACATTGCCAACGAATATGGCGTAGAATTGGTATTCCGTCCATTCTTTAAGGTTGAAGGTATCTCTGCCAAGGAGTTCCGTCAGCAGAAGGTGAGCATATTGAGTCATACGGCTGTAGTGTTCACTTCAAGACATGCCATAGACAACTATTTCAACATAGCCAAAGAAATGCGTCTCACCATTCCTGAAGATATGAAGTACTTCTGTGTTACAGAAACCATTTCGCTATATATCCAAAAATACGTTCAGTATCGTAAGCGTAAGATTTTCTTCGGCTCTACTGGCAAGATTGATGATCTCGTGCCTCTGATGCAAAAGCATAAGGCTGAAAAATATCTCGTACCACTGAGCGATGTCCACAACGACCACGTGAAGGAATTGCTTGACGCAAAGAACCTCAACCATACAGAATGTGTGATGTTCCGCACCGTTAGCAACGACCTCACAGAACAAGAGGTTAAGGATTTCGACTACGACATGTTGTTGTTCTTCAGTCCTACAGGCGTAAAAGCCCTCACTAAGAACATCCCTGACTTTAAGCAGGGCGACATTCGCATCGGAGCTTTCGGTCCTGCTACAGCAAAAACTGTTGCAGACGAAGGTCTGCGCCTCGATATCGAAGCACCTACATCTGCTTACCCATCAATGACAAGCGCATTGAATGCCTACCTCGCCAACATCAGAGACGAGGAGTAGGCTCATACACATATTATATATATAGATGACAGAAAGGAGCATTAACAACCTATATACCCTAAGGAAGTCGGAGCGCACTTGCAGCAAGATAGCTATCGACAATCTGTTCAAGGGCGGACACAGCCGCTCATTGTCAGCATTTCCTATAAGGGTGGTATACCTCGTATCTGACACCCCACAGCAGGAGCAGTGCCAGATTATGGTGAGTGTGCCTAAGAAATGCTTCAAGAGAGCGGTAAAACGCAATAGGGTGAAAAGGCAGATAAGAGAAGCCTACAGACTCAACAAAGCCATCGTGACTGAACAGATGAAGAAACACGAAGGCAAATACTTGACTATGGCTTTCATCTGGCTCGACGCAGAATTGCACGATACCGACGAGATAAAGACTAAGATGATAAACCTGCTGGGCAGAATAAGCGAGCGACTATGAAAACTTTCATCCATTGGTGTTCACGCATAGTGGTTTTTATGCTGCTATTGCCAATAAGGTTTTATCAAACTTGCATCTCTCCTCTCACCCCACCCTCGTGCCGATTTCAGCCCACATGCTCGGAGTATGCACGACAAGCCATCATAAAACACGGACCTATCAAAGGTCTTTGGCTTGCCATACGACGACTGCTGAGATGCCACCCTTGGGGAGGCAGCGGCTACGACCCTGTACCATAACACCCCACATGTTTTTACATTAACCCTTTGAAATAACATAAAACCATAATAAAGTGAAGAATTTCGTAGAAGAACTAAAATGGCGTGGTATGTTGGCACAGATGATGCCAGGTACCGAAGAATTCTTGCAGAAGAATATGGTGTCAGCATATCTCGGTACTGACCCTACAGCCGACTCATTGCATATTGGTCACCTCTGTGGCATTATGATGCTTCGCCACTTGCAGCGCTGTGGCCACAAGCCTTATCTTCTCGTTGGTGGTGCTACCGGTATGATTGGCGACCCTTCAGGCAAGAGCCAGGAGCGCAATCTGCTTGATGCAGACACTCTCTATCACAACCAGGAAGCTATCAAAAAGCAGGTTTCCAAGTTCCTCGATTTCGATGGCACAGAACCTAACAAGGCTGAGATGGTGAACAACTATGACTGGATGAAGGACTTCACATTCCTCGACTTTGCACGTGAGGTTGGTAAGCACATCACCGTAAACTACATGATGGCTAAAGACTCTGTGCAGAAGCGATTGAACGGTGAGGCACGCGATGGTTTGTCATTCACAGAATTTACATATCAGCTCCTTCAGGGCTACGACTTCTTATATCAGTATCAGAAGTATGGCGTACGCCTACAGCTTGGTGGCAACGACCAATGGGGCAACATGACTACAGGTACAGAGCTTATTCACCGCACATTGGGCAACGATGTTGAGGTATTCTGCCTCACCTGTCCTTTGATTACCAAGGCTGACGGTAAGAAGTTTGGCAAGACCGAGAGCGGAAACATCTGGCTCGATCGCAACCGCACAACTCCTTATGCTTTCTATCAGTTCTGGCTCAACGTTAGCGATGAAGATGCAGAAAAGTACATCAAGATATTCACCGACCTCGACAAAGAGACTATCGATGTTCTCATAGAAGAGCACAAACAGGATCCTGGTCGCCGCGTGCTTCAGAAGCGTCTTGCTGAAGAGGTTACCACTATGGTACACTCTGCAGAAGACTTGCAGACAGCACAGGAGGCTTCTAACATTCTCTTCGGCAAGGCTACTAAGGAGAATCTCCAGAAGCTCGACGAGGCTACATTCCTCGATGTCTTCAATGGTGTGCCTCACTACACAGTAGGTCGCGATGTTATTGGCCAGCCTGCTATCGACGTATTCAACCAGGAAGGTATGGACATCTTCCCAAGCAAGAGCGAAATGCGTAAGCTCGTTAAGGGTGGTGGCGTAAGCCTCAACAAGGAGAAGTTGGCTGCTTTCGATAAGGTTGTTACCGAAGATGACCTTATTGACGGAAAGTATCTTCTCGTACAGAAGGGTAAGAAGAATTACTTCCTTATCACAGTAAAGTAATATATTTCGAATAGTTATTCAAGTCCTTACTAAAGGCTTAACATAAAGAAATATTGTCGAAAATTTGGTAGTAGACAAAAAAAGCACTACCTTTGCAAACGGAAATTGGACCATGGTGTAATGGTAACACTACAGGTTTTGGTTCTGTCATTATGGGTTCGAATCCCGTTGGTCCAACTTCATAAGCTTAGGTTAAGCTATAGCAAAAGGGTGAAATCATTATTGATTTCACCCTTTTGTTGTTTATTAGCCATACTGGTGCTCTACATATTCTTACGGAATATAGAGATAATTACCAATAAAAACATTATCTTTGCAAAGAAAAACCTATTTTAAGAACAACTAATTATCATTATTCTAAACTCGCAAACAACTACAAGATGAAGACCATTTTATTACTTGCCGCACTGACTTTCTCAACAAGCATAATGGCACAAACAGACATTACTGAAGATTATGTGGAAATAGGCGAACCTACAGAAGATCAAGTGAAGAGCGTAACAGAAGACATCATAAATGACGACTTCATTGACGAAGCAACTATGCAGGGCGACTTGCTACAGATGCTTGCCAACTTCGCAACCTACTTGAAGAACGACTTCCAAGTAGCTCAGGCTCCTAACAGCGAGGGCGAACTTTGCGGATGCTTCAAGAGCAATTCTACTATGAAGAACAATGAGGACGGTGTGCGCTCTAATGCCGACCTCTCTATGATATGCGCATTCCTTGCCAAATATGCCAAGGATAAGGTTACATTGCCTGACAACGTCTCTTGGGACGACATTGAGCAGATGGCTATGAAATCGCTCGTTTTTGCATACTCTACTCATAAAGCCAACAAACTGAAGGTTTGTGCCGGCAACAAATATTGGGGCTCTACATCTGTTTCCGACCATGTTTGGGAAAGTTCGCTTTGGGCTATGTCGGTAGCTTATTCAGCCTTCTTCCAATGGGATAAACTCTCTGACAACCAAAAGGGATATATCAAAGCATTGCTCAAGGCAGAATGCAACTACGAGCTAAACCGCTCTATTCCTACAGGCTATGCTGGCGACACCAAGGCTGAAGAGAATGGATGGGAGGCTGACGTGCTTGCAGCAACTCTCGGTTTGTTCCCTAACGACGAGTTGGCACCAAAGTGCTTTGCACGTCTACGCGAGTTTGCTATCAACAGCTATTCTCACAAGGATGATGCTAACAACAATACCGTCATCGACCCTGAATACGACAACACTACCGTTGCCAACCTCTACAAAGGTCAGAATCTCTACGATGACTACACCCTGCAAAACCATAACTATTTCCACACCTCTTATCAGAATGTGGTAATCCAAGAACTTGGCGAGGCTGCTCTTGCCTTGAAACTTTTCCAGACATCGCTCTATGGCAAAGAGAAATGGAAGACAAACGCTTTGATGCACAACAACCTCAAGGTACAGAAGGAAGTGCTCAACTGGCTTGCTCTCGCTGATGGCGAACTTGCTATGCCTAACGGCAACGACTGGAGCCTGTTCCTCTACGACCAGATTACATCTTATACCACCAACGCCTGCTTCCTCAGAGATGCTGATGCGTTGATGCTCGAAAATCTTGCTTACAAGATGATAAAGGCTCGCCAAACCACCACTACGGATGGTTCATGGCTCCTTCGCTCTGATATCGGTGCACGCCGTATGGGTGTAGAGGCTCATCGCGTTATGATGACTTACCTCATGCATTCTGTTGCCTCCACAGCCAACCTCCAGGCTTCTGATTTCGAAACCTTCCGTCAACAGTATTCTGCTGCCAAGCATATCAAGTCGCAAAATATCGTCAGAGCATACACCAAAGATCGCTTCACAACCTTCTCCTGGGCACCAGGCATATCAAGCTATACTGGCTATATCGCTGCCAACTCTGTAGATAAAAACAAGATTATCGTGCCTTATAAGCAGAACAACACTGGCAACTTCCTCGGCTTCTATACCGTCAACGGCAAGAAGACCAACGCTACTCCTGTTGTTAATGGTATATACCAGTTTGATGGCGACGCATGGGTGATGAATGGTGAACTCAACACCAACGAGTCTACTCTCAACAACCGCTTTGCAATTTATTCTACTCCAGGCAATGCTGTTATCTATCTCGACTATGTTTCAGCTCTTGCCGATGGCACCATCACTAAGGAGCAGGGTGGACTCACAGCAATCTCTGTAGACGAGCTTACCAAGACCCACCGCACACTCTACTATGACAACACTCACAAGCAGAGCAATGGTTCACAGTTCATGACATTCATTTCTCCTTGGGTTAACATTGACAATGCTCTCGGCATCATTTCGCATAGCGACAAGCTCATGGGCTTTGGCGATCGCAAAAACAACAACTCTATAATGACTGCCAAGCTCTACCCTTCCTACTCTGCAGAGAGTCGCCAGTTTCATAATGGCGAAAAGATAGATAGCCGCAATGTGGTGTACTATAGCAATATCGATGCTACAGAAACCAAGCTGATGAGCGACGAGTTTATTTCTCTCACCGACAAGTTGCCTGAGGGATGGAATGGAGCCTTGGCTGCCGACCCTGATGGCACACGCTATCTGATGCTCTCTAACTTCAAGAGCGATAAGAAGGCTGAATTTGAAATGCCTGTCACTCCTCTCGGCATTCCTGTTGTCAGCCAACCTTCTTTCATGGGCAAGCTCTCTGTATCCATCGAGCAAAACAATAGCGTAGTTAGTGCCACACGCATCTTTGTCGACGACGCTTCGCTATCCACAGTTCTTGATAAAGACACCAATTCTGCATATATCCAGAATATGGCAAAACACGAAGGTGAATACAATGTTCGTGCCATCACCGACAATGGTATCGTAGAAAAGACCATAAAAATACTTGATTGTGCTAAAGTAACCATCTCTGGAGGTGACATTCTCGTAGAGGAAGCGAAATGCAGCCAACTGAGGAAGCGAAATACAGCCAACTGAGGAAATAAAACACAGCCAACTGAGGAAATACAAAAAAAAGTTGTATCTTTGCATACGTATAATCAATATTCGAAAATATGGAATACAAACATAGAATTGCAGACCAAATGTTGGCAAAGAAACTGGCAAGTAAGGGGGCTATCTTGATAGAAGGGCCAAAATGGTGTGGAAAGACTACTACTGCCGAGCAACAGGCTAAAAGTATTCTGTATATGGATAATCCTGCATCATTGGAAACCAATCTACAGATGGCAGAGATAGATGCTTCTGTCTTGCTTGAGGGCGAAACACCAAGGCTTATTGATGAATGGCAACTTGCACCAAAACTTTGGGATGCCATCAGATTTGAGGTTGACCATCGGCACAGCGTTGGGCAGTTTGTATTGACAGGCTCTGCTGTTCCTGCAGATGAAAAAGATATGCACCATTCTGGAACAGGACGGTTCAGTTGGCTAACTATGCGACCAATGAGTCTATATGAGTCTGGAGAATCAAATGGCAAGGTTAGTTTGGCACATTTATTTGAAACTCCTGAAAAGATAGTAGCCATTAACAAACTAAAAATAGACGACCTGGCACACCTGATATGCCGTGGAGGTTGGCCTTTTGCCTGTGGTCTACAAGGCGAAGCAGCATTGGAACAAGCATTCGATTATGTGGATGCTGTTATTAAGAAAGATGTTTCGCGGGTGGATGGAGTAAATCGCAACGCAACGACTACAAGATTGCTACTGCGTTCATACGCCCGGAATCAAGGTTCGCAAGCAACCATCGGAACGATTGTGGCTGATATGATGACAAATGACGAAAATGAAATTAGCGCAAAGACTGCAGGTAGCTATCTGGAAGCCTTGCGCAAGATTTTTGTCATAGAGGATTCCGAAGCCTGGAATCCTAACCTACGTTCCAAGACGGCTGTCCGCACAGCAAATACCCGTTATTTCATAGATCCATCTATAGGTACGGCAGTATTAGGACTGGGACCTAAAGACCTTATTAACGACCTCAATACAATGGGACTCTTTTTTGAGACTCTCTGTATTCGTGATTTGAGAGTCTTTGCTGATGCTTTAGATGGAGAGGTATACCATTATCGTGACAAAAATGGGTTGGAATGTGATGCTGTAGTACATCTGCGCAATGGCAAATATGGACTTATTGAAGTAAAGTTAGGTGGCGACAAACTCATCAACGAGGGTGCAGCAAACCTAATAACTCTTGCAGGCAAAATAAATACTGAAAAAATGAATGAACCATCCTTCATGATGGTACTCACAGGAACAGGCGATTACGCTTATCGAAGAAAAGATGGTGTATTTGTGGTTCCTATCGGATGCTTGAGAGATTAAAACGCTGCAACACAACTGACGATAATTCACAACTAAGGGGTGCAAACGGCATGCATGCCGTTTGCACCCCTTAGTTGTGTTAGAATCTCAAGCTAAGACATCCCCAACAAGTCTAATTACTCCCCTCCCTTTTGGAGGGCACTGAAAAACTAAAACCCACTATCAAATTGAAAGTTGATGACGGAGAA